>OCVV012874335.1_pt1 | contig 45557 bp, 25 predicted proteins | sample 1539721 | NCBI WGS metagenome assembly OCVV01 (sample SAMN02144230, study PRJEB22623) | gut metagenome | biome: sheep rumen | host: Ovis aries | place: New Zealand | reverse complement strand
TTTGCACACAAGAACTAAAAACTGCTGAGATATGATGAAGAAAATCTACACGACATTAATCGTATTGGTAGCCACACTGACCGCTTCGGCTCAAGGGTGGCCCGCAAACTATGGCGGCGTGATGCTGCAAGGCTTCTATTGGAACTCCTATACGGACACCAACTGGGCTAAACTGGAGTCGCAGGCTGATGAGTTGTCACAGTTCTTTGAGTTGATCTGGGTGCCGAACTCTGCCTATGCGAATAGTACATCTAATAATATGGGATACCATCCCGTCTATTGGTTCAATCACAAGAGCGCATTCGGTACAGAAGCCCAGTTGCGTAGCATGATTGCTACTTTTAAGGAAAAGAATGTGGGCATCATTGAGGACGTGGTCATCAATCATCGTGCCAGTGTCAACAGCAATTGGCTGAATTTCCCTGCAGAGACTTATAAAGGTGTAACCTATCAGTTGAAGGCGGCAGATATTTGTAAGGATGACGAGTCGAAAGACAATGGTTATAATCCTACTGGTGCAGCAGACACAGGAGAGTCTTGGGGTGGAGCCCGTGATCTTGACCATACAGGCGAAAATGTTCAGAAGAATGTGAATGCCTATCTTGATTTCCTTATGAATGATTTAGGCTATGTGGGATTCCGTTATGATTTTGTGAAAGGCTATGCAGCAAAATATGTAGGTCTGTATAATAAGACTGCCCAGCCACGTTTCTCTGTCGGGGAGTGCTGGGATGGTAACAAGACAGTAGTTACCAACTGGTTGAATGGCACCAAGCAAGACGGTGTCATCCAGTCGGCTGCCTTCGACTTCCCGTTGAAGTATTATATCAATGACGCCTTTAGTAACAACCAGTGGACCCGACTAAATGACGGTAGTTTAGCCAATGACAATGACTACAAACGCTATGCTGTGACTTTCGTGGATAACCATGACACAGGTCCTGGAGCAGATAGTCCCTCCGCCCCTCTTTATGCCAATGTGGAGGCAGCTAACGCTTACATTCTTACAATGCCGGGAACACCCTGTGTATGGCTGAAGCACTGGCAGACCTATAAGGCTGCCATTAAGAAACAGATATTGGTGCGCAAGGCAGCAGGAATCCACAACCAGAGTACTATTGATACCAAGACGGCATCCAGCAATGGATATGTCCTGAAAGTAAAAGGAACCAAGGGTGATGTGCTGTTGCTGTTGGGTGCTGCCACGGCATCTACAGATGGTTTCAAACTTGCCGTTGAGGGTACTAATTATAAGATGTACGTGAGTGATGGGGTGGACATATCCGCTTTGGATGACATCAAGGAGGAGACCTTCACGGCTCCAGACTTCTGCGTAGTCAATGAGGGAGAGACATGTGCCTTCTTTGAGGCTCCTACCTCTTGGACCACTGTTCGTTGCTGGGCTTGGAATAGTGACTGTAATTTCACCAGTGGCAATTGGAATAGCGCAACGCTCTGTACTAAGGTGGGAACCAATAATGGTAAGAATGTTTGGAAATGGACATGGGATGGAAAGTGTTATAAGCCCAATACCACAACCTTAATGGATCGTAGTGGTAATCCTACCTATATCATTTTCCATAACGGGAATGGTGGACAGACCAGTGACCTTGACTTCAAAAACGGAGGTTACTATAATGAAAGTGGTGCTATCCAGGGTGTTGTCACTGGCATAGAAGAAGTTAGAAAGGTGATGCCTGAAGGAAGAGGTAATGTGTGGTATGACCTTCGTGGTCGCAGACTTACCGGGGAGCCGACAACGAAGGGTGTCTATATCTACCAAGGAAAGAAAATACTTAAGTAAGAGCGATAAGATATTATAGGAAGAGAAGGAAAGTGGATTACTTTCCTTCTCTTCTTTCGTTCATATACTCTCGTGGCGACATGCCGTAGAACTTCTTGAAGATAGTCGAGAAGGAAGCGGCATTGTTGAAGCCGCAGGCATACATCACCTCGGTGATATTCACATTCTGGTTGGCAAGCAGGTTGGCAGCTTGTTTCAGACGGATATTACGAATGAAATCATGAGGAGTCTGTCCTGTCAGTTCTTTCATCTTACGATGCAGATGAACACGGCTGATACCCACCTCGTCAGCAATGAAGTCTACACTCAGGTCGGCATTGCTGATATTCTTGTTGATGACTGCCATGATACGCTCCAGCAGTTTGTCGTCGGGCGACTTCATCTGCACCTCATCTACCTTCTCCTCCAACTGGTCGTTACGTCCGTATTTCAAGCGCAGCATCTGGTGTGAATGGATGAGGTTGACGATGGTGCGACGAAGAATATCCATATTGAAAGGTTTGATGATATAAGCGTCTGCACCCGTCTCTAATCCCTCTAGTTGGTCCTCGTCCCGGTTCTTTGCTGTCAGAAGGATGACTGGCACGTGGCTGGTGGCAGGATTAGCCTTTACCTTCGAGCAGAGAGTATTGCCATCCATTTCAGGCATCATGATATCGGAAATCAGAAGGTCAGGAATGGTCTTCAGCACCTCTGTCAAAGCCTCCTTACCATTCTCACAGCCAATAACTTTATAGTTGTTTGACAACTCTTGTATGAGGTATTCGCGGATTTCTTGGTCATCCTCAGCGATGACGATGGTCTGCTGTTTGTTAGCTTTTGGAATAGTTACCCCCCCCAGGTCGGTAGAACCGACCATTGTGGTGTCCTCATCAAACAAGCTGGTTGTGTGCGTAACATCTTCTTTGTCAGTAATCATCTCTTCTGGTTTCAGATGTTCATTACCCAAGGGGATGGTAACGACAAACTCACAGCCCACCTCTTTGTTGTGGGCGGAGATCGTGCCATGATGTAGTTCTACCAGAGAGCGAGTCAGGTCGAGTCCGATACCTGTTCCCACTTTGCGGTCGTTGATACTGCTTGGAGTCTGGTAGAATCGTTCGAAGATATGTTCCAGTTTGTCTTCTGGAATCTTTTCACCACTATCGTAAATTTTTATGGTAGCATGCGTGTTGTCATGAGTGATACCGATGCGGATAGTGCCACCTGTTGGTGTGTACTTAAAGGCATTAGAAAGAATATTGACAACAACCTTATCAAAGTTTCCACGGTCAATCCAAACAGGCAGCATCTGTGTGTCATGCTCATAGCTGAACTGGATGTTCTTTGACTTCGCCTGTTGGGTAAAAAGAGTGTGGATGTCACTGACAAAACCAATCAGGTCTGTTTCACACATGTGCATCTGCATCTGCCCCTTGTCAATCTTACGGAGGTCCATCATCTGGTTGATAAGTCCTAAGATACGCTCCGCATTTCGTCTGATGGTCTCATAAATGCTACGTCGGTGCGGATCGTCATCTTGTTTCATCAAGGAAAGCAGTGGTGATACAATCAAAGTCATAGGCGTACGTATCTCATGACTGATATTCATAAAGAAACGTAGTTTTGCCTCGCCCATTTCCTCTGCATGGATATGCTCTTGCAATCGCAGACGATTCTGTTCCTGGTGACGACGATAGAGAAGGTATCTCCATGCGATGAAGCATAGGATGAGCAGATAGCTAATATAGGCAAGGTATGTACGATACCATGGTGCATGTATATACACAGTGAAGCAGCGCTCCTCGGAGGTCTGGTTGTTTCGTTGTGCCACCACACAGAAGTCGTAACTGCCAGGTGCCATGTGTGAAAACGTAATCTCGTTGCTTCCTGGTTGCAGACGTACCCAGTCTTCCTTGTTGATACGATAGCTGTAGACAATGTGCTCAGGATTATCATAGGTAAGGGTTGACAATTGTATAGTGAACGAGTTGTCGCTACTGCTCAGTGCAAATCTTTTGGAAGCGATAACGGTAGTGTCGGTAACATGATACCAACCAGATTTTGTTTCTGGTGTGACCAGTTCACCATTGATGGAGAAGGCGGTCAGTTTCACGTCGGCTTTCCATTCTGTTTGTTTGATATCTGACGGATTGAACCAAGTTACACCGCCGACACCTCCGAATATCATCGTTCCGTTGGGTGATACACTGGAGGCACCATCGCTGAACTCATTACTTTGCAGACCATTGTCTACAAAGAAGCTCTGGGTTAATTTTGTTTGAGGGTTATAGCGGCACAGTCCGTGGTCAGTACCCAGCCAGATCATTCCCTGTTTCCCTTGCTGGATGGAGGCGATACCATTATCGGCAAGTCCTTTCTCCATATTCATGTGTCGCAACTCCTTGTTTGCGAGGTTATAGCTATAGAGCCCGTTGTTGGTACCAATCCATAGTTTGTTATCGTATTCCTTGACGACACGGATAGGAGTGCCATAGTTAATCGTATTGACACCAAAGACTTTTGTCCAACTCTCTGTAGCAATATCTAAGCAACAGACACCCATTGTAGTGGCAAGATAGACACGTTTCCCGTCGGGCGAGAGAGACATCTTGGAGATATAGTCGTTCACAAGACTATTGACTTTCCTGTCCGTAATTGCATTCTCAGCTGTCTTGTAGGTTTTTATCTCACCAGTCTTGAGTTGTAGGCGAATGAGTCCATCACCCATTGTGGCAATCCAGAGTGTTCCTTGTTGGTCACAAGCTATGTCGAAAACACTGACGGCATTTCCTTGGGGTAGTGGCTGGCGGTGGAAAGAATGACTATTGGTGTCAACCCAGCCGCATCCCTCACGGAAAGAGCCCACCCAGATACGTCCTTGGTTATCTTCTGTGATGCATAGGATGGTACTGGGGAAATTCTCCTTATAGTGGAAAACAGGACGTTTGCTGTTGTCGAAACTGTAGAGTCCGTCTTTATCGGTTCCAATCCACGTATAACCTTTGCTGTCAATCAGTACGCTGGTCACACAAGCCTGTCCGATCAGGTTGTTTGTTCCCAGTTTGTATCCCATATAATTAAAAGGTGTCTCCGTGCGAGGTTGCATGAAGATACCCTTCTGCAGTAGTCCCAGCCAAACGTTTCCAGTCTTGTCCTCTACGATAGAGTAGCATTTACTCTTGGAGAGATCGACCTCTCTGCTGTAATAGGGATTGTTGGTCAGGATTCCAGTCTGAGGCTGGAAGATACCCATACCCATTCCGTCATAGCCTAACAGGAGTTCTCCTTTTATATTGCAATATATTTCTACGACAGGTAAAGTCCCTGAAACCTCGATATGTTCGAAGAATCCTTTCTGCGTCAATACATAAAGACCATTTTTCGCTGTACCAACATAGATTCTTCCGTCTCTGCCCTCGCAGACACTGCGCATTTGGGTACGTGAAGCATCATCTTCGAAATAACGGAAAGTTTTGTTGCCGTCATAGCATACCAGTCCTTGCTCCTCGGTAACCAGCCATATCCGTCGTTGCTGATCTTCTATCATACTGTGTACCCCAATGATGTCAGCAAGAGCGCCCCCCATCTGATGTGCATTCTCTTTGTCGGTAAGGTGGACCAGTCCATGACCTGATGTCCCTATCAGTATTTCTCCATTCTCTCGTTCCAAAAGGCAGGTGACGTAGGGTGGCAGGACATGGTTTTGCAAATCGTGTACTTTAATATCCTTGAAGCGGTAACCATTAAACGACTGGAGGGCACCATACATACCCACATAGAAAAGTCCGTTGCGGTCTTGTACCATACAGTTGACATAATTGCTGGCCATTCCCAGTTCCGCTTTCTTCTCTTTCTTATATAAACGGAATTGGTAACCGTCATATTTGTTCAGTCCATTACGGGTTGCCACCCAGATGAATCCATCCCGGTCAAGGTACACTTTACTGACAAAACTACTTGATAACTGCTTGTCAGCATCAAATAATTTACCAGTCTGAGCAGTAATACTCAAAGGCATGAAAAAGAGTAGAAATACAAGAACTTTACTATTCATATTAGTTTGCATGGTTATGATTATGTTACATCAGAACAAGTGCAAAGATACATCTTTTTGTAAAATGTATCATAGTTTCTTGTGAAAGAAAGACAAGAATGTTACATATGGCAAAGTTTTCGTTACTTTTGGATGACTTTGTCTACTATTTCATAGTTCGTCATGACGTTCTTTCCTAATAGAAATTTGTCAATGAAAGCCTCCACTTCCGGATATTGACTCTCGGGTAGCATGCAGTGGGGGTGACCACCGACGATGGAATAACCCATGCGGTCCTCAATACCGAAATGTTTCCATACCTGACGTGCCGCTTGGGCAGAGATCCATGCCGAACGGTCAGCAAGCCATTTGTAGTCGGGGTTACCGAGAATTAGTAAGGCACGTGGGCATATCATTGCACAAAGCTCATGGTGGTCATAGGGCATGCGGTAGACACTGTCACCAGAGAAGGTGGTACGCATGCTCGATGGGATAAACCAGTGGAATCTGTTGCGCAGACATCATACACGTTGTCAGGCAAGTAAAAAGGGTGAGGAATGTTTTCTTCATTTCATGAGTTTTGTATGTGTTTCAATGCGTTGGTCGCTCTCTATGGCACGTCCCATTTTCTGCGGGTTGGCTGGAATCTTATGTATGGTGAAATCGGGTGTATTATAAGAGTCCATTAATTCACGATAGTATCTCTTTGGATGTCGCTGAGGAAGCATGAACGGTTTGGTTGCTTTTCCGTTCTTATCGAATGAGGAGAAGTAGAGACGGGTGTATAGTCCGTCATCCCGTCTGCTGGTAAAGAGGAACCAATGACCATTGGAAGACCATTCATGTAGGCTCTCCGAGCGGGTGCTATTCACTTCGCTCATCGGGCGTGTCTCTCCTGTCTTTAGGTCAAGGAGCCATAAGTCTGCTTCTGGGTGCCAGACTGAAAAGTAACCATAGTTGATCAGTGAGTACATGACATAACGTCCATCTGTGCTGAGCCGTGGCCATGTTACACTTTTCTTCATGCTATCTGCCCGGATCAGGGTATCCACTTCTTGTCCCAACTTTCCCGTCCGTTCATCAAAGGCAACCCGGCAAAGGTTATAACGCTGTTTTTGAAACTCCTGTGGATAGGTGCGTTGTAATGCTGTGGTGAAATAAAGCCATCGCCCATCGGGGGAGAAGGTAGGGCAGTTCTCTGACCATGCTGCGGTCATGATCAGTGAGTCACGAAGGATGGTCTGTGTCTCCGTATCATACACAAACACATTGGAACTGTTATCATAGACTTCAATCAGTTTGGGGTTGCCCATGTGGAAAGCCTGTGCGGTCTTGTTGGTGGAGAAGGCAATATAGCGACCTCCGGGATGCCAACTGGGATAAACCATCGAGCCTCCTAAGGTGTTATTCTTGGCTTTCAGGAGTTCTGTTTGACCTTGTCGTTGGATGACAGTCGCCCCATGGGCACCTCTTACATGAAAGACAGATTGTCCCGGGTGCGTGCTGCTATTCGTATGACAGTTCACACACATGCCTGGTATTTGTGAGGTTTTCAGTAATGGTGTCTCCTCAAAATTCGACAGACAGCGTTGCCAGATACCCATCAGTCCGTACATAGAATAGCTGGGAGCGATACGCCGGTAGGTAATGCCCCATTCACCCAGTGGTAGGGGGCTGACATTGATGCTAAAAGACTTATAACTTGTCCATTGTCCCTCTTTTCTTGCTGTCACATGAACATTCAGTTGTCCACCCTTGTTACTTGTCAGCAGTTGGTGCCATTCATCAATATCGAAATCAGTATCCTCACCAGCACTCGTTACTTGGCCGCCTTTAGACCCTTCTACTGTTACGCAAATCCAGTCAACGGCTTCATCAGTCATGGCAAAGTTGAGTGGAGCAATCTCTGTTGGAACTGTCACACCGACGTAATCAGGATAGATGTCAGGTTGGTTGCCCGACTCCTTCACATGTTCTGGTTGTGGCTGGCATGCTACCAGAAGCAGTAGTATCATCGATATGACTATTTTGAATGGAAACTTCATGCTTTTGATCTCTCTAATAGAACATGGCATCAGGTGTCATGTTATAGGTTTGACGTAAATATCTGCAATTAACATTCTGTTCAATGAGTTCGGGATGCTCTGCCATGTGGAGTGCTTCTCGTGCCCATGAACGGTAGAAAGGGGCTTGTTCCAGCATCAGCGCATATTTTTTAACCAACTCATATCGACCAGTGATAAGACTTGTCTCTGTGAGTCGTTTCAAGGCACGTCCGCTATAGTTGTAATTGGGGAAAGATACCAAGGCTTCATAGGCGGCTCTTTGGGACATGTTGACCCAACCTAATTTCAGATATAAGTCACTCATGAGGAAGGAGGAACAACAACTCGACAATGACCCCCAAGTGTCACGAATACATTGGCGTAACTCTCCTTCTCCCGTGTTCCATTGCTGCCATTGCGCTAACAGAACGGCATAGTGGCAGGAACGCTTTTGTGGAGGATTCTCTTGTGCTACAGCGAGTAGTCTTTCCCATAATCCCAAGTGTACTAACAGGTCATATTGTTGCTCTTCTGCCACACCTATAAATCCGTCTTGTACTTTGTAGTCGATGCCTGCGAAGATATCACGTAAAGGACGGTTGGAATGAGGAGCATATATCAGGATAACACCTGTCAGCAGTACTGCCAGGAGCCCCATTCGCAACAACCCTTTGCCGATGGCAGGACGCTGCTGGCTGAACAGAGACCATGGTGCGAATAGGGGTAAAAGTATGCAGACTGGTCCTGCCAACCACCAATCTACTAACATCAATACAATTGTCGTTGGGAAAGTCCCTTTTCCCTGCTTAGGAATGAGTAGTGAACAAAGCAATGTCAGATATACTGCCATTGGCAATGTCATCTGTACGTTGATGTCTCGTAGCGACAGCCAGAGGAATATCAGGGGAATCAATGATACAAAATATAACCATAGCGGGCATAAGGTTCCTCGATGATATTTCCATATACGGTAGACGACGAGCCACCATAGCCAGATCATTGCCAAAACCAACAAGGCGGTAATGATTGCTCCCCAAAGGATATAGTAATAAAACTGGACGAAAAACTCTCCTATATAACGTGCTAATCCACCGGGTTCTGACAGGCGGATCCCTAAATAGTCTATACTGCACAACCATAACTGAGACTGCTCACGGGCAGTCATCAGCCATGGTTGACAATAGCAGAGGAAGCCAAAAACAATGGCTGCTAATGCTATACTTGTTATCAGAAAAGTGACTCTTCTCATCGGGATTACTTGAACAATAGTTGTGCCATCTGATACAGGCTCCTGCGCCAGGTCAGGAACTCATGGGCGGTACCCTCGGAGATATAGCCATAGGCATTGAAACCGGCTTCCTTCAGACGAGCAGTAGACTCCTTGATGGCATCTGGGCGTTCCTTGCTGCCACAACTCTGGAAGATGATCTTCACTTGTTGCTTGTCTTTGATGTCTTTAGGCTCATACTGTCCGCCACTCAACAGACCGTAATAGCCAAAGACTTCTGGGCGGCGCAAGGTGATGAGTTTAGTCTCTATACCACCCATCGACAGACCAGCCATCGCACGGTTCCACTTGTCAGCCTTGGTAGCGAAATGGCTGTCAATATAAGGTACTAACTCATCGACTAACAAGGTCTCAAACTCTTTGGCGGTAAACTGTCCGATAGTACCGAACTTGATATCGTTGGTCAGTCCATAGGTCATCACGATGATGAAAGGCTTGATCTTGCCGTCGGCAATCAGGTTGTCCATGATGAGGTTGGCATGTCCTTGGTTGCTCCATGCGTTCTCGTCCTCACCCCATCCGTGCTGCAGGTAGAGCACAGGGAAACGCTCCTTCTTGTCCTTGCCATACGTTGGTGGGGTATAGACTAAGGCTCGTGCCATAGCACCCGTACTTTTAGAGGGGAACAATACCTGTTGTACGTTGCCATGCGGAATATCCATACGGCAGGCGTAGAAGTCCTTGTCATGAGCAGGAATCTCGATACCGCTCTCCCAACGGCAGGAACCGAAATAGTTATGCGTGCCGGGGTCGTTGAACACACCACCGTCAATGGTCAGGTGATAGTAGTGGAAGCCCTCGTCCATCGGACCTTCTGTCGTACCTGTCCATACACCGTCCTTGTCTTTACGCAGTACCGTACCACCACGTCCGCCAAGACCGAGACTGACGATGACGGACTTTGCGTCGGGGGCTACGACACGGAAGCGGGCATAACCCTCAGAATTCACCATCGGATACTCCTGTCCGTGCTGGTTCAGTTCGTTAGGACGGAAGTCTTCTTTAGGCTGACGGTTGTCGAGTGTCGCATCAAAGTTCTTGATAACCAGATACGACTTCTTGGGCTTGTAGTTCTCGTCGAAGGGCAGTGGGTGATTGTTCACACCCAGCCATGAGTCACGGTCGGAGAGATTCCAGAAGGTGACGCAGTCAATCACATCCTTATGCTTACGGAAAATACGGAAGATACGGTTGTACTGGTCTTCCTGCAAGGTAGCGATATAAGGAGCCTGTGGCTTCGTCTCACCACGAGAGAAACGGAGTTGTCCGCCCTGCTCGGTATTGGTGCGCAGGTCGAGTTCTGTCACATGGATATGCTTCACCAATTCTGCATACTTGGTGATAGCGGCATCAATGTCTTCCTCAGAGGGACCATAGATGTTATAATGTCCCTGCATACCGATACCATGGATGGGTACCCCCTGTGCCTGCATCTTCTTCACCATATTATAAATACGGTCACGTTTGCCGGGATCACATTCGTTATAGTCGTTATAGAACAACAGCGCATTGGGGTCTGCCTCATGGGCAAACTGGAAGGCCTTAGCGATAAACTCGTCACCACAGAGTTTGTAGGCAGTGCTCTCTCTGTAAGGGTTGGCAGGATGTCCGGGCCATCCGAAAGCCTGATCGGCAATCGCCTCGTTCACGACATCCCAACAGTAAACCACATCCTTATAGCGGTTGACAACCGTATGGATATGCTCACGAAGACGTTCGTAGAATACCTCTTTCTTAACGGGTTTTCCTTTCTTGTCATAGAACATCCAGTCAGCGAACTGGGAGTGCCAACACAGACAGTGTCCTCTCAGTTTGATTCCTTTCTCACGGCAGAAGTTGGCAATGCTGTCAGCACCGCCCCAGTTCCATACGCCCTCCTTGGGATGTACGGAGACGGGTTTCATGTCGTTCTCGGCTGTAATACTGTTAAACTCCTTTTGAATGAGTGCCATCTGCTCAGGAGTCACAACATTTCTCTGGTTGACAGCAACACCGATCGAGAAATAATCTTTATAGGTGTCTTTCATACCCAGTCCTGCATTGGGGTCAGGAGCCTGTCCCCATTGTGCTTTGGCGATGCCGCATACCATCATGAGCATCATTGTTAGTTGGATTGTTTTTCTCATTGCTCTTTTTAATTTATTGTTAGTTATTTGGTTGTATAATATTTATCTATGGAGTCGGGGTACATACTTCACAGCAACGCCTTCCTTCTTTAAGACGTCGGCAAAGTCCTGAGGCTTAATCGTAACAGGTGATTTTGTGAATTCCGGCACATTATAGCACTTCAGGAACTGACGGTGGTAGTCTGGGTCTGCCGTAGGTAACTCAAAGGGCTTACTCGCCTTACCGTCCTTATCGACATGAGAAAAGAAAGGGCGAGTGTAGTTGCCGTCGTCACGCCTGCTGCTGATGACCAGCCATCTGCCGTTACTCGACCATGCGTGGTAACTCTCTGTCTCTGGCGAGTTACATTCCTTCATGGGCCGCACTGAACCTGTCCGCAGGTCCATGACCCACAGGTCGGCATCACGATGCCAGATATGGAATACCCCATAGGATGCCATCGTGAACACGAGCCATCTGCCATCGGGTGAGATGCGTGGTAAGGTGGCACTTAAGTTGAGTGCAGCGGCATCAAAAACCAGTTGACGTTCCCCAAACTGCATCGTCTCCGGGTTGAATGCTTTCTTATAGAGGTTGTATTTCAGTTCCATGCCTCTCTCGACAACCTCAGTGACTGACCCTGTGGAGTCCTTACGTTCGAAGTGGGCACTACAGTAGTAGAGTGTCTTACCATCAGGAGCCCAGAAGGGGAATACCTCGAACTCGTTGGGGTCGTTCTCAATATGGGTGACCTCGTTCTTCTCTACGTCGTAGGCAATCATGTCACTCTCAGAGTCGAATACTTCAATCTTGTTGGGATTTGTGACGTGGAAACTTTGGTGTGTCTTGTTGGTGGAGTAGACGATGAGTTTCAGCCACGGATGCCAGGCGGGATAGACACCAGTCGAGATCAGGGAGTCGTTCCGCATATTGATCTTCTGTACTTTACCATCATAGACTATCACCGTACCGCCTTGGTTCTGGCGGGCATGAAACTGCATCCGTCCGGGGTTATACTGCTGGTAGTTATGACAGTTGATACACTGTCCTGCACCTTCCACACTGCACAGCATATTGTCGTAGATTACTCGTTCGTCATAGTTCTCTAAGCAACGCTGACTAATGGTTAGTTCCTCATAACCCACATACGATGGAGATATCAGACGGAAACTCAACCATGCGTCAATACTGTCGTTGGATACGAGGATGTTAAATGGCTTATAGCGCATCCACTGGTCGTTATGACGGGCATACACCTCCACTGTCATCACTTTGTCACGAGCCAATGCTGTCAATGCCCGCCAGTCGTCCTCGTCAGGTTGTATCTTGTCACCTCCGAAAAGGTATTCCGTATCACCTACTGTATAGCGTGCCACCATCTCGTCGGCACCACCATTCATCTCGAAGGTCAGGGGTGCGATATTGACGGGTACGGTCACATTGATATAGTCGGGATAGATATCGGGTAACGACCGTGATGCCGTATATTCCTCAGGTATCCGTGGACCGCATGCCGTTAGTAGCACGGCGGCTATGAAGGGAAGCAGTTGTCTCATCATCAGAAGTAGGTCAGTTCGTTCAACAGGAAATAGTCAAAATAGAAGGTATCGCCATATAGCGGATAGAGATTCTGTCGTGCCTCCAGTTTCGATTTGCCGTCATACAAGCGGTATTGTTCCATAAAGCGCTCATAAGTCTCTTTCACCCCAGCATCGAAAGGTAGGGTTAGTGCCTCTGGGCGGTCTTTGTGGGCGAAAAGGTAGACCGCCTCTTGGTAATAGCGGGGGATAGGTCGGTTGGGATGCAGTTGAGTGTATTTGGAAAACTGTCGCCAGAACTGATCGCTCTTTTTCGTCCATAGGGTAGCGAGCAGGCATTGCTCTTGGAAGTAGGGGTCGTCGGCATCCGTGTCTGCCATGATACCCATCAGGTATTTCTCCGTATAGCCGTTGTCGGCTCCCACCATATCCTCGTATTGCATCATGTGCAGGATGGGGGCTGTCTCACGAGCCTCCGCGATATGCTTGGGATGACGTTGCAGGTCTTCCAGTAATTGTGCCCAGTGGTCGTAGTAGAGCGCATGTTTCAGCAGTCCTGTGTATTTCAGCATCACCTTGCTGTCGCCATTGAGCAAGGCGGTACGTGCCAGGTAGGTCAGGTGGTTGATGCGCCAGCCATATTCCACACCAGCCTCTATGCAGAGGTGATGGCTGTCGTTCATCATGCCGTAGTTATAGTAGATCATGCTGCCCACCAGTTGTGATGCCTGAATGGGGAAGGGGGATGCCGGACGTTGTGAACCACCAGGGTAGCGATACATCTCCGTGCTTTGTCGTCCTAAGCGTGCAAGAGCGAGGTTGCGCATCATGACGATGGCTCGTGTCGGCTCTTCCTGTTGTCTTGTCGCCTCCTTCAAGACATCGTTCCAATGGGTATACTCCACATAGTGCATCATCGCTACCTCATGGTGGAAGTTCTCGTCTTTAAACCAACTGAGTGTCACGCCAGCCATCATCACTACTCCAAGTACTGTTTGTGTAGCGATAGAAAAGAATGGTTTTTCCAGATAATTCTTCATTTTCCTTCCTACACCAACGACCAGCAAGAGGAAGAAACCAGCCAACAGGTAGTAGGGGATATAATAGTTGGGATAGTTTTCCACAATGCGGAAAATGGGGAGTCCCACCCAATAGATATTCACGATGTTCGTCTGGTAGTACACGAAGCGGTAGTAAAGCAAAGGCATTGCCACCACGATCAATACTGCCAAGATTGTGTTTATCACGGCAATACCTCGTGTTTCCTCCAACCGCCAGGTCCAGATACCCATCAACAAGGTTGCCGCCAAGGCATAGATACCCACCAGCGGATAACCTACGATGGTGGTTGTCACCAGGAGAATCTGTCGTGTGCCATAGCGGGTAGGTAGTCGTCTGTATGCCCATAGCAGGGCAGCGACCATTGTCGTACCGATGGTAGGAGCGAAGAACCAGCCCCGGAATTTGATGACGTATATCCAATAGCCCATGTCGACATCCGCCACCAATAAAAGTGCCACAGGAATCAGCAGCAGGGCTCCCCAACGGGTGGGAATCTGGAACGCATGTTTTAGAATCCACAGTAGTAACAACCACCAACTGCAAAGCATCAGCACCCCTACCCACGGCTGGTAGAGAAACTGGGTGAAGAAAGTACCCAGCCAGGTCAGTAGTCCACCTGCCACCACCATCTGTTGCTTGAAATACATGGGTGTCCACAGGAACAGGCTCAGTTCCTGAATCTTCCATAGCAGGTGATACTCCCACAGCAACAAAGCCCCTGCCGTTACGACAAGAGTCCCCAGCCATACGACCATGTCTGGATAACGCTTCAGTAAGTGCTTTCCCTTCATGTCAAGTTTTTCTGGCTACAAAGGTACAAAAACCTTCTGAAACCTTTTTTCCCTCTTGTAACAATTATTTTTGTAGATGTTACTTAATGGTTATCCCATTTGTTTCGGACCTTTAGAAAACCACCGTTTTTGGTGTAAAGATGTTAAAACGAAAAAAGGGATGCTAAATGTCATCCCAAGAGGCTATCCGTTCCACACGATTCTGAATCAACAAGAATACGAGGAGCAAATATTATCCACAACAGGAATCAAGAACCTGTCCCAGTGATTCATTTGGTCAGGAAAGTGGGGGTATCAGAGTTCCACTATTTTCTTACACGTAAATTTTTATTTTTAATATCACAACATCACCAAAATGGTGCAAATGGCGATGTACAAAGGGATTGAGGTGGTGATATTAGTGGTGATGTTTGTGATGTTTTATGTCGTTTTTGCCCTTAAAAGCGATGAAAAACGCAACATTTTTTGTGAGTTGATACTATAACGAAAAGATATTCCCACGAAGGGAATGATGGATTCCCACGGAGGGAATGATGGATTCCCACGGAGGGAATAAGTCGGAAGGTGCCGGCTCCGTGGGTCGAAGGTGCCGGCTTCAAGGAGTGATGAAGTATATCTTTAATCCTTTTGGTTTCAGGTTTCAATCCTTCAAAACACCTACCTCGCTTCAAACCCTTTGTACAAGGGCGTTTGAAGGTGGCAGGGGTAGGTGTTTTTTCGAATCTCGCGAAATTTTCACGCAATCAGCGGACAACGGTCTGTTTTCCTTTGTAGTTGATGGTCTTGACAAGACCGTCGGGTAGGATGATACGGAACTTACGTGATTTCTGCATGGTGGGGAATTGTCCCTCTCGCTTGCTGATTGTCAGTCGGTGTGTTGCCTCGTCCCATTGGAAGCGGATGCGAGAGCAGGCTCCCTGTTCGTAGTCGTTGGTCTCTCCGTCGTCCTCATAGAGGCAGAAGGTGGCATCGGCACCAGGGTAGATATAGATACTCAGGGCATTGTCTTCCGACTTGTCGGCAAGGGGTAGGATGCTGCCACCACGTACAAAGACGGGAATCTGTCGCTTGTCGACCGTCATGCTGACCGTTTGACCGCCCTCATAGTGTTTTCCTGTATGGTAGTCGTACCATCCTGCTGCATTTTTGGGAAGGTAGGTCTTCCATGCGGTTACGTTCGATTCTGTGACAGGACTGATCAGCAGCGACTTACCAAACATATACTCGTATTTTTGTTTTAGTGCCTCAGGGTCGTCAGCGAAGTCGAAGACGAGCGGACGCATCAGGGTATAGCCCTCTTCTGTGACACGTTGTGCGCACTCCTTGATATACGGAAGCAGCCGCTCTCGTTCCTGTAGGCACTTTTTGATGATGGCGAGTGCCTCAGGACCATAGTTCCATGGCTCCGTATTACTCATATACCCGTGGACACGCATGAGGGGGAGGTACACACTTGTCTCTACCCAGCGAAGCATCCTTTCGATATACGCACTGTCCGTATACTGATTCTGGGGGCGGAAGAAACCGCCTGCGTCATAGGTCCACCAAGGGACACCAGCAGCCTGCACTCCTAATCCTGCCGTGATTTGCCGGCGGAAAGTCTCCCAGTCGTTGCCCACATCACCGCTCCACAATGCCGCTCCATATCGCTGGATGCCAGGAAAACCGCAGCGGGTGAGGATGAACGGTTCACGACCAGCAGCTACTAGTCCTTCATAGACCGTCTTATTGACAAGTAACGGATATACATTACGTACCTGCTCTCCTGTCCATCGTCCTTTGTTCACCCGTCGCCCTGTGAGGTCGTCGTTCTCTGGTTCCGTGGCATCCTGCCACCACGCATCGATACCTAATGGCAACAGTCTTTCACGGAAATTCCTCCAATAGGCTGCTGCTGCGTCAGTGTTGAAGAAGTCTATCCAGTCAGTGCCTGGGATATAATAGTTGTCACGTAGCATTTCCTTACCCACTTCTGAGTTCTTGTCAATCTTCGACCATACAGAGAGCATCAAGCGGATATCCATCTGATGCAGACTGTCTGTCAGTGCCTTTGGGTCAGGATAGTACTGCTCGTCAAACTGCATGGAGTTCCATCCGTATTTCCCCCAGTACTGCCAGTCTTGCACGATCATGCTGATAGGTAACTGCTCCTCACGGAACCGCTTTGCCGTCTGCAGGATCTCGTCAGAGGAGTGGAACCGCTCCCTGCAATGGATATAGCCCAATGCCCAGTCGGGGATGAGGGGTGCCTTGCCCGTCAGTTCACGATAGGATGCGATAATCTCGTCGGCACTGCCGATGAATACGGTATAGTCGACTGCCGTGGCGACAGGTGAGTGGAAGACCGTCTCGTCATTGACCACCTTATAATAAAGGACAGGAGCGTCACCCTTGGCAAGCTCTGCCGTTACCTGATGTTGTCCTTTCTCCAGATGTACGATGGTGGAGGTGGTTGGCGGCAACCATACGTTCTGCATCTCTATGACGGTCTTGCCGTCGATAGTGAGGTTATGGCGGCGTGCCATCTTCTGTCCGACATCGAGCAGGAGGGTATAGTCCCCCTCTTGGTCTACCGTCAGCGATGCCTGATAGATGTTACGTTCCCTGACTTCCTGTTTTCCGCCTTCTGTAGAGGTGACATTGACTACCTCCTTTGCCCCTGTGCCTTCCATCTTCTGGAGCTTCACCTGTTGACTTGCCGGGTTGAAATCAGTGAGTCCGTAGTTATTCCATAGGATACCATAGCCCTTACTGGAGATCAGCATGGGCAGACTGATCTGGGTATTTACTTGGGTAAGCCGGCGGGACAGTCCCCGGACGTTACTATAGCCGTCCTGAAACTGTCCGAGTCCAAAGAGGTACTCGTCCTTGGGGGATGAGAAGACAAGGGTCGCCTCTCCGTCCTGGAACTGATGGCGGGTAGCAGTGAAAACGGTGTTGCCCTTCTTATCCGCAACGCGTACCATCCCTTTCTGATGGTCGACATACACCTTGATGTCCCCAGCCACTTCGTCGTGCTTGACATACATCCAGTCGGGCAGGTCATGGGTGGTCTCCCCCTGTGTATATTGGATACGTACAGCATTGGGGGCAACGGTCTTGAATGTCAGTTGTCCCTTCCCGAAAGGGATTGTCTTTGCTTGCAGGGACACACTCAACAAGAGTAGTCCCCATAGAAATAGTCGTCTCATGATGGAATTATTGTCGTTTGTAATGGAAGACATCGATATCCACATACCCGCCTTTCTTCTTCGTGGCATAGTAGAATATGCCGAACTTACTGCCCATGAAGAATCGCTGCCAGTCGAAACGCAGGGGGTAGTCGGCGGTACCAATCTGTGTCCATTGCTCACCATCCATGCTATAGTAGAAATTGGCGGCATCCCGCCCGTGACCACCGGTAGGACGGAAGTCTGCATCGATGCGCAGATGGATGCGGGAGGAGGGCTGGAGGTTCAGGACGGTACGCTCTATCGTCTTCTCCTTAACACCAGTCACTTCCTTGTCACGCTCTGAGAGCTGCACGGAAAGCTCACACATCTCAAGGGTGAGTTTCTTGCCCTGTTTTTTGATGACCAAGGCACCGGTGTCACTGTTGAAGGCGGCAAGCCCCGCACAGTCACCGTCTTTCATCTTCGAGACATCAAGGGTGATACTGCCACTGCAGGTGGGGCCTTCCATCCGCTGTGTCAGTGTGTTGGGAGCCAGGTAGAGGTTGTCGACCACACGGCTGCTCTTGAGACGGAGGAACCCGGGACGCTCTGTCAGCGACCATGCCGCATCGACTGGGTTATGATTCCATTGCCAGTGGAGTCCGAGTTTGGCGGAGGAGAAATCATCACCCCTTACGATACCTGTGGCAGGTTGACCACTGACTAAGGGACGCATGGTGTCAGGTACCTTCCCATTCTCATCACCTAACATCGGCCAGCCATTGATCCAACGGCAGGGCATCAGCGTGGGAACACGTCCCACACCGCCCCGGTCTTGGAAGATGATGCCGTACCAGTCACCATCCTGTGTGTCGACGATGGTACCTTGTGCCTCGTAGGAGAAACCGCCGAACTCACTTTCCAGGATGACCTGTTTCTCATACGGTCCATGGATGTCGTCGGCTCGGTAGCATACCTCCCGGCGGTGCTTGCCAGGGGCATAGACATGGGATATCATCAACAGGTAATACTTGCCGTTATGCTTGATCATACGACTCCCCTCCAGCAGTCCGCGCTCATCCTCCTCCCGTTGGAAGATGTGCTGGTGAGTACCCTCGATGACATCCGACAGGTCGGGTTTCAGTTCCATCAATTCCCCCGTGCCATAGATGACATACACCTTGTCATCGTCATCGAAGAATAACGAGCAGTCGTGGAAATGACGCATGCGGGACACGATAGTCCACGGTCCCTCCGCTTTCTCCGCTGAGAAGATGTAGGTATCACCCATACTGCCCCGCTCGTTGGGAGCCAGCAGTGCATAGAACTTCCCCTTGTGGTATTTCAGGGAGGTCGCCCATTGTCCGCGTCCATATACCGTCCCTTCCCTGAGGTCGTATTTAGGGGAGTCGGTCAGCTTGTCGAAGATATAACCTACCGTCTCCCAGTTCTTCAGGTCTTTCGATGCCATGACGGGACCACCCGGCATCAGATGCATCGTGGTGGATACCATATAAAAAGTGTCGCCTACCCTGATGACATCGGGGTCTGGCACGTCAGCCCACAGCATCGGGTTCTGTATCTTCTCATCGTGCAGGGTCGCATAGTCGTCTGCCTTGACCTCCAGCAGGGTTGGTGTTAAGGTCAGGAGCATCACGGTCAACAGTACTTTTCTCATCTTCATCTGTTTTTGCCGGCAAAGATACAGAAAAGTCCGCTAACCTACCTTATGATATGTCACAGATAGTTTATGGTATGTAACCTTAATGGGCTTACAAATAATGAGGATGTGCCTATTTTGACACACCCCCTTGGGAATATCACCTAAACTGCCACCAGTCTAACCGGTTATCACCCTGTGTGTTACTGAAACAGAGGTAGAGGTCGTGGATGCCTGTGGCATTCTTCACCTTGGCGCTAAACGACTTGTACTTGTCCGTGGAGCCTGTGGTCTTGATGACGGCGGTGCCGATGACAGGACCGTCCAGACTGTCGATACGGAGGGTGACGGTCAGACTGCCGGTAGACGAGGCGGTGATGCTGAACTGCTTGGCACCTTTTCCGAAGTCGACACCCCGCAGACGGATATACTCCCCGTCGTTCAGGTCGTAGAGGTACATGTTCTTCCTGCCAGTAGACTCCGGCATGTCGCTGATGACACCTGTGTTGGCAATCCCCATCTTTGCCGATTTCAGTCCGTAGCCCCAGTTCATCGTCTCTGCCTCTACCCGCTGGTAAGGGTTGAGCCACTGCCGTTGCTGCAAAGGCTGCTGGTCGAGCCAGTAGGGAACCTCCTCGATGGTGCCGTCAGCGAGATACTTGATCTCTGTTGCCGACACACTGCGGCGCTCATGGTGCACAAAGGTCTCCAAGTGCATCAGGTCGTAGTTCTGTCCGAAGATATAGGAACGACCTTTGTAGTCACAGATACCGGGGTGGTTGCCACGGTCACGCTGGGTGGGCTTCATAATATAACCCTGGCTCTTCCACGGACCCGTGGGTGAGTCACTCATGGCATAGCCCAGTGCCTCCGGGCAGCAGGTAGTGGCATACCCCAGGTAATAATGTCCGTTGCGCTTATAGAACCATGGTCCTTCCTGATAATGGTCGATATGATAGTCCAGTTTGACGATATCCCCTTTCGTGGATATCATGTCATCGTTCAGCATGACATAGTAAGTGTTGGGATTTCCCCAGTACATATATGCCTGTCCGTCATCATCCACAAAGACGGTAGGGTCGATGTCCTCCCAGTGCTCCTGTTGCCAGACAAGTGGTTTGCCGAGCGGGTCCTTGAAGGGACCGTAGGGTGAGTCAGCCACCAAGACACCGATGCCATGACCGTGGAGAGGGGCATAGAGATAGTATTTGCCGTTACGCTCCACCGTCTGTATCGCCCATGCGCCATTGTCACGACTGCGCCAAGGGAACTCCTTCAAAGAGGCGACGGCACCATGCTCCGTCCAGTTGACCATATCGGTGGTCGACCATAACAGCCAGTCGTACATGAAGAAGCCTGCCGAGCTCTTCTCGTTGGGGTCGGGGATGTCCTCTGGTGAGGCATCATGTGAGGTATACAGGAACAAGGTGTCACCCACCACCAAAGGGGATGGGTCGGCAGTGAACTTCGTCTGGAACAACGGCATGTTCACCTGTTCCAGACCCCGCATCTCCCACCAGTCGAAATTGAAAAGCTTGGGACCCTTACGACCCGTAAACACGAAATACAGGTCATGGGGAGTTGGGAGTTGAGAGTTGAGCGTTGAGGGTTGATAGTCCAAATCACAGGTGATGGTCCGCCACTGCTCCCAACCGCCTGTGGCAGGAACCACCAGGCGACCCAGGAGTTGACCGCCGATGCTGTCGATACGGATCTCGATGGTACCGCCACGCAGTCCACTTGCCACCCGTGCCGTGAAGGTACGGGGAGTCTTCTTGCCGAACTCCACGTTCTGCAGTTTGATATAGTCACCATTGTGGATATCCGTCACATAGACACCCACCTGTTCGTTCTGCTCCGTCTTGACACCCTTGGAGAATGCCATGGTCTCCGCCTCCACCTTACGGTAAGGATTGAATGTACCGACAGGTTTTACCCCTTCATCCGTCGGCAGGATGGTGGGAAAACTGCCGTCCGCATTGTACTGGAACTCCTCGACGGCAACACTGCGTCCGAAACCACCGCCGTTGGGCAGTTTCCCGGTATGGTAGAAGAAATAGCTGTGACCTTTGTAGTCGGCAACACCACAGTGGTTGGTAAACGACTTGGTATCGCTGAGTGGCATGATTTCTCCCGCATATTTCCAAGGACCTGTGGGTGACGATGCCGTACTATAGGAGATATGCTCCGGGACACCACCGGCGGCATACAGCAACTGGTAGGTGCCGTTCCGCTTGGTGAGCCACGGTCCCTCCACGTAGCTGTCCTTATACTTTTTTCCTTTCTCCCGTTTGTTCATGATAGGACCGCCGAAAGCCTCCTCTGTCATGTCAAGGAGTCCTAACTCCCCACTGTACGAGATCATATCCTCGTTCAGTCTTAGGTAGTAACACTGAGGGTTTCCCCACATCAGCCACGCCTGTCCGTCGTCATCAATCATCACGGTAGGGTCGATATGGTCCCAGCTGCCGTTCTCAAAGAGCGGTTTCCCCAACGCATCATGGAAAGGACCGACAGGAGTGTCACCCACGGCGACACCTATCGCCATGCCGTTAGACAGTTTAGAGTGGGCACAGATATACCAGTAGAACTTACCGTTCCGCTCAATACACTGACTTGCCCAGGCACGGTCGTCCGCCCATGAGAAACTCTCCAGCGCAAGGGGAGAGCCATGGTCTGTCCAGTTCACCATGTCCTGTGTGGAGTACACCCGCCATTCCTGCATCCAGAAGAAGTCGGCACCGTCCTCGTCATGTCCCGTATAGACATACATGGTACCGTCGTGTACCATAGGGGCAGGGTCACTGGTACACCACGTCTGTACGAAAGGGTTCTGTGCCTGGCAGCAGATGCCACATGCTGCCAATATCCATGTAGGGATTATTCTTTTCATATCTATTGCTTTTTGAAGTTCCATTTGGAGTTGTCAGAGTTGAAATCATAAGGGGCAAGGGTGGGAGTGCTGTCACCTGCCGAGTACAGACAATACTTCTGGTTGAAGTCCTTCTGTCCGGGGATGGCGAAAGGCATGATACGGTAAGTACCGTCCGTCAGCTGCTCAATCCACCAGAGTTGGCTGTCCTGTCCCTCAAACGCTTTGGCGGACACCTGCAGATCAGCCGTAGCCGTCAGTGCCCGGTTGGTGCCGTCAATAAAGATCTCATAGAGCGGACCCGTCAGTCGTCCGGCAGCCTGTGGTACTGGCTTGATATGCCAGTGTTGCCAGGGACGGAACATATAGTCGCTGCAACGGACGGCAATCTCACCTTCCAGCCAGCCACCTATCACATCCTCCAGTTTCTGGTTGGGAATGGATTTCACGGGCTCGTCAGGGTCTATCTGCCAGAAACGCTGACGTTCCTGTTCCATACGGACGAAATCAACACCCAGTTCCAGACTATAGCCACGACGCTCAGAGAGAATGGCAAATGTTCCTTCCTTGAGACGCTCGCCAGCCACGGGCCATCCGTTTCTCCACAGCAGGGGAAGGATGCCCAGCACAGAACGCCCGCTGCGGTCGAAGTCTGCCTCGAAATGACAGGACATCACCTCCACACCGTCATCGATGATGGTACGTCCGAAATGTCCGGGACCCGTCTTGCGGTCGCCGGCGGCAATCACCATCCTACCTCCACCGTGGAACATGTCACGTCCCACATTATCCATATAGGGACCCTCTATGCTGCGGGAGCGTCCTACGACAATGTTATAGGTGGAGTTAACCCCGTCACAGCAGGTGCCATGTGTTCCTAACAGGTAATACCAGCCGTCCCTGTACAACAGGTCCGTCGCCTCGCAGTCGATGGCAATATCCTTTTCTTTATTTCCTTTCATACGTTCCCCCGTCTTAGGGTCCAGTTCGATGAGGCGGATTGTTCCGAAATAAGTACCGTAGCTTGCCCACAGTCGTCCTGTGGTCGGGTCAAGCAATAAGCCCGGATCAATAGCATCCTGGTCCTCCATGCCATCCGAGTAACACACCTCTATGGGGTCAGACCATTTGAAGTCAGGGCTCTTAGGGTCGAGGGTTTTGTTCCACATGGTCAGGATACGTCCGTTATGACCACCACCGAGTCCACCACCCGTGGCACCGTAGATACAGAGATAACGGTCACCAATCTTCAGGACATCAGGAGCCGCACCGCCACCAGGTCGTACGGCACCGCTGTGCCATGTCCAGCCGTCCTCGCTGATGAGTCCGCCACCACCCGTGCCGAAGGTGTAGTATTTCCCCTCACACTCCGCAATGGTCGAGGGGTCGTGGATATAGGGAGCACCTGTCTGTGCCTGGCAAATGGAAACTGTAGAAATGAGGATTGAGGATAGAAGCAATATCTTTTTCATGTCATTGTGCTTTAATCAAATAGTTAGTAACAGGATGGCCTTTCTCGTCGATGAAACGGGCGCACATGTCGGCGAGACCAGGTCCGTTGATGACGGCAACACGTAGGGTGTTACGTCCTTTCTTGAGTGTCAGTCGAGGTGACATGCCGTCATCCTCCACCATACGCCGGTCGCCCTCCAGCATCAGCACCTCCTCACCATTTAGCCACCAGAGGGAGGCTCCGTTAGAGCCGCAGGCAAGTCGGACATCCCGCATCTCCTCAGGACAGTCAATCACAGTCTCACACCAATAGAACGAGCCATAGGTCTGTTTGCCGTATTTCTCAGCGAAGCGGAAGAGTTTCATGTTATAGGTCTCACTGTCCAGTGCATACCATTTTCCTTTCTGCCTGGGCAGTTTCGCCAGTTCCTCACTGAACTTGTCACGCAACCATGAGTAGGTGAAGATGATGTTGGAACGCACATCGACAGCAATAGGCTCCATCAGTCGCCAGCGGCGGATGAATCCGTCAGCATCAGGTTGCAGAGGATTGCTGTTGGCGGGTGAGAAATACGCAGGGCGGTTCTTCACCTGCAACCAGTCGACACTGATGCCAGGTCCCTCGCAGACCACACAGAGGTTGGTGACCCCTTTGGGTGTATACTCTAATGGTGCCGTCAGGGTGAGCCATTGGTTAGACCTGTCACGGCGGAACGGTCCGTTCTCACTTTTCACCGTCATCTGGATGTTGGCAATCACCTTCCCCTTAGGAGTGTTCTCCCGGATAGTAAACTGCGTATTATCATTTGCCTTCACGTTGATGACCAGATAGCCATCCTTTATATCGCTGAAGTCAACATCGTCATACCGCAGCCAACTTCCTTTCTTGGGCAGGGATGCCTCGTAGCTACGGAAGGTGTTGACGGTGTCGATAAGCTGACAGGTGACATCCTTGCTGGCATCACTGTAACGGTCGATCTCTATCTTTTCCAGTGCCTTGTTGATGCCTACGCCACGCATGGTCTGGAAGACCTCCTGGATGGTGCCGTCGGGGTTGAAGGTGATCTTCTCGATACGTGCCGAGCGACGTTTGTCCATCGAGGGAGAGAAGTCGTTACGATGGTAGAAGATATACCACTGCCCCTTGTATTCAAGGATGCTGTGGTGGTTGGTCCAACAGTGGTTGTCATGCTCTGCCATGATGATACCTTTGAAGTCCCAGGGTCCAAGAGGTGACTTGGACATGGCATAGGCAAGCGTTTCAGTGGGATTGGCGCCATGACTATTATCGCCTCGGACCCATGGGAAGGTCAGGTAATACCAATTCCCACGCTTGAAGGCGAAAGGTCCCTCCTTGAAACCCTCGGGCAGTCCCTCCATCAGCTGCCCACCGACTTTCATCGGGGGCATGGCAGGCATCCCGTCCCGTTGTGGTATCTTTACCTCCTGTAGCTCCCCGTCCAGCTCCAGCATGTTATCCTTTAACCTTGCTCCGCGGATACCCATCCCACTCCAGTAGATATAGGCTTTCCCGTCATCGTCGATGAGGACACAGGGGTCGATACCCGTCACCCCTTTGATGGGTTCCTGCTCACAGGTGAAAGGTCCCTCAGGCTTGTCGGAAGTTGCCACACCGATGGCGAAGCCCCGTCCGTTTTTGGGTGCGTTGGGGAAATAGAAATAGTATTTCCCGTTCTTATAGACACAGTCAGGAGCCCACATGGAATAAGCATCTGCTTTTCCCCATGGAACCTGTTCCTGCGAGAGAATCATGCCATGGTCCGTCCATTCCGTCAGGTTCTCAGAAGAGAAGACGTGATAGTCTGCCATGCAGAACCAGTCCTGTCGCTGTCCCTCAGGAGCAGGAATGTCATGAGAGGGATAGACATATACTTTATTATTAAAGACACGTGCGGTAGGGTCAGCGGCAAACTGGTCTCTGATGATCGGGTTCTGTGCCGATGCTGTCAAGACACTCAGCAGAGAGGCTGAAAATAGGAATCTTCTCATACATATTATTTGAAAAGGTGTGGGATAAACTGGCGGAAGCAGCGTCGCCACGTGAGCCATTCATGATGCGTACCGGGAGAGACATAGTAGTCGGTCTTGATACCGTTGTCACGCAGACTCTTAACCAAAGCTTCCGTGCCGAAGTTCTCCTCGCTGCCGCAGCTGAGATACAGATAATGAATCTTCTTGTTGAACTCGTCAGGTCTGGTGAACACCCCATTGTATGCCGTCTTCACGTCCAGCCCGAAGATGGCACCGCTGAAGGCACCCATCCATGCGAACTTATCCATGTTGTTCAGGACAAGGTCGAAGGTCTGGTGTCCGCCCCATGACAGACCCGCCATCGCCCGATGGTCACGGTCTGTCAGGGTACGGAACTTCGAGTCTATGGTTGGTATTAAGTCTTGTATCATCACTTTGTAGAACGAGGCACCGTACTCGCTGAATCCCTGACGGTTGTCACCACCCCGGAACGGAGCCTTCACGTCACCACTCTCCATCACCACGATCATCGGTACCACTTCCTTGCTGGCTATCAGGTTGTCCATGATATGCTGCATGTGTCCCTGTTTGCTCCATCCTGTCTCATCCTCGCCCATACCGTGCTGCAGGTAGAGTACAGGATAATGCTTCTTACCCTTCTCGTACTCCGCAGGGGTGTACACCATGGCATGACGCCATTCCTGTGTGGCATTGGCATAATAGTAGATGGAGCGTACCTGTCCGTGGTCAATCCCTTGCTGTGGACGGTAGTAGTCACCTTCAGGACCCTCGGGAATCTCAATGGCACCTGCCTCCCGGTTGCAACCGAAGAACGTCTCGGTGGCAGGGTCGATGACATTCACTCCACCGATATTGATAAAGTAATAGTGGAAACCTACCACCAGCGGGTCGGTGACGGCACACCAGATACCCTTCTCGTCACGGCGCATATCATATTTCTTGCCACAGATATCCACGATGACACTATTGGCTGTCGGCGCATTCACACGGAAATAAGCACGGCGCTCTTTGTCGACTTTGGGGAACTCGTTACCCGGCACCGTTGTCTCTGCCGTGACAGCATCATCAGGTACCGTAAAGGGAGAACGCACATGGTAGCCCATCAGTTCCAGCATCTTCTCACCATAACGGCGACCCAGCTCACGATAACCGGCAGCGTCGAAATGGAGTTTGTCGGGACCGTTGGAGCAGCCAGTGGAAGAAACCACTTGAGCAGTATGGAGGGTCTTGGGTAACTCGTTGATTTGCTTGTTCATGGCGATGCATTGTCCTTCGCCATTTGCCTGTACCACCTCACCCGCTAATAAGGGCACTTCCTCCGGTTTGAGTTGGAGGTCACCTAACAGGTGGTCGTAGACATTCTGTACTTTGTTTGCCCATTCGGGATCACCCGTGTTGGACTCTCCCTGATGCATGAGGACACCTTTGATGAAACCGTCCTTCTGGGCTTTCTTTGCCAGTGTGACCAAACGCTCGTAAGGGTTGTTACCATACGCTTGCAGCATACCAGTCATCCAGCCGGGTGCCGTCTTGACAAACTCTGCCATCCCTTCCGGCATGAAGCCTTCGATGCGGATGCCCCCGATGGCGACATGAATCACACCGACACGGATGTTCTCAGGAAGATTCTCTGTCAAGGTACGTCCGAAATAGTCCACAGGAGTGAGTCCTGTGTTAGGACGGCAGAGAGGAGGAAGCGCCTGGCACCATTCCCCCATCTTGCGGTTGCGTTGAGGGTCGTCAACGGCAGGCATCAGAAGAAAGCGTGGGCTGACACCCTCCAGGTCTTGCGGTTCTATACGTGCGGCTCCCTCCATGTTGGATTGTCCAAAACAGAGGAAGATGTAAAAGTTAGGGTCTTGTGCGAAAGTGTTTGCCGTAACGCCAAGACAGGTTAGGATCATTAGGATGATTTTTTTCATAACTTGTTGATTGGTTGGTTCTTAATTATGTTGCAAAGGTATCAAAAAAAATGAGTCTGTCCAACATCAGACGTAACATATAGTTTGTGATTTGTAACAAAACGCCCATAAAAAGAAACCATGTTACAAATCAAAAGGTTCGTGTAACTGTAGAATTTGCAATATTAATAAATAAGGTATACTTTTGCACCAAGAAAACGAAAAAGCATTTTAATCAGCTTAGGTTAGATTTGAAATATTTGATTAGTAGTTATGCTAGTTATGGTTTTAGTCGTGGGGGGCTGACGTGAGTCACCTCCCCATTTTTTGAGAAACGATGTAAATTCAAAATTACTTATAATATAATGAATAACATGAAACTAAAAACAAAACTGTTAGGACTTCTTCTTTTCCTAAGTGGGGGAGTTGTGTCAGCTCAGTCACTTTCCGCTTTACATGTGGAAGGACCGTTCTTGGTCAATGCGGAAGGGAAGCGTGTCAACCTTCATGGATTTGCCCAGACGTTCAGTCCCTGGTTCAATGAGCAGGGTACCAAGTGGACGAATTACGATGTGAAAGGCTGTCTGGATTATAACAAAGGGATTATCGATGGCATCTTGAATGCCGGATGGAAAATGACCTTTGTCCGTCAGCACATGGATCCTTATTGGAGTAACGAGGTTCCTGCTGGTGTCTATTATGTACCAGAGAGTGATATTCAGTATTTTAAGTTCGACCGTTTTAAGAAGTATCTTGATGAGGTCTTCGTGCCGATGGCAGAGTATGCAATCTCAAAAGGACTGTATGTCGTCATGCGCCCACCAGGTGTCTGCCCGGAGAAAATCTCGATAGGAGATGCCTACCAACAGTATTTGATAAAGGTATGGGATTATGTTGCTCAACATCCTAAACTGAAAAATAACGGTGCTGTCATCTTTGAACTTGCCAATGAACCCGTCGGTATTTATTATAATAATGGTTCGCGCGCGGGAGACCAGGAAATGACGGAGTATTTCCAGACTGTCGTTGATGCTGTCAGAAAGCATTGTAACAATATCGTATTGGTACCGGGATTGGGATGGCAGTCTCAATATGCCGGGTTTGCCAAGTACCGTATCACTGGTGATAATGTGGGTTTTGCCGTTCATTGTTATCCAGGATGGTATAATGCCGGAACTTCGGATGGCAAAGATGTAGTCGTCAATTATAGAGATTTCAAACGAGGCTGGGAGGCTCAGATTGGTCCTGTAGCGGAAATAGCTCCTGTCGTTGTAACGGAGATGGACTGGGGTCCCAAGGAGTATAGTCCTTCCCATAAAGATAGTCAGGGAAATGAAGTCTTTGACACCCGTTGCTCTTTTGGCTTCTCCAATACAGGAACTGCTGGTGGTCAAGGCTTTGGCGCGAACTTCATCCGTATCGCTGACGAGACCTGCAATGTCAGCTGGCTGTTGTTTACGGGAGGTGAGATACTTGCCAAGTACAAGGACTCCGCCGCTGATGGCAGCACCTTCTTGACAGATCCGGAGGCATGTCCTCGTCCCTGTTTCCGCAGATATCAGTATTATGTTTCTCCAGAGTACAGTGATATGATCAATCAACCGGATTATGGGTATAAGCGTGAAGAAGAACCCTTGTTCTCACTGACCGATCAATGGTTTAACCCAAGCATCTGGGAAAAAGGAACGTTTGACGAGGCAACGGGAAAACTGGTAACGGGTCAGTATGGCTTTGGCGGATGGCAGTATCCCAATGGTGTTGACCTTTCTGCCTACAAATATTTGGTGGTAGAGCTCAGCCAGCCCCAGAGCGCAGGTGCGTCCTTCCGACTTTTTGATACCAACAACTATTGGTCGTGTCCGTCCAGAACCAGTTTCGGCAGTGAGACAAAGGTTGTCCTGGACCTGCATAACCTGAAAGCCTATAAAGATGATGCCTGCACACAGTTCGACCACGACATCAATCCCTCTCATATCTACATCGCAGGCTTCTGGACTTATGGTGGAACACCCGTCTATATCAAGGATATCTACCTGAGTAATGATGGTGTGAACCCAACAGAAGTCTCCCAAGTCGCTTCAAGTGATGAAGTGGTAAGTCGGGAATATTATACCCTTTCAGGTGCCAGAATTGTAACACCAATCCATGGTATATGTATCATTAAGGAAGTTACAAAGTCTGGAAATGTAAGATTTTCTAAAGCGTGTTACAAATAATAAAGAGTGTGTTACAAACGAGAAATCGCAAATCTAAAAATGTGTTTACATTTGCACTCGCAATGTTAAATGTAAAGGTAAAATCACTTTTAAACACTAACAAAATATAAACCGATGAATCAAATTTAGTAACAATGAGAAATCTAAAACAATTGATCAAAAGGGCTGTCCCCGCGGTTTTAATGCTTTTGGCATTCTCTCTCCAGTTGCAAGCGCAAGGTGGAGGAGGAATTACCGTTAAAGGTACAGTCGTTGACAACAATGCGGAGCCTCTGATTGGTGCTTCGGTTGTCGTGAAGGGAAACACTTCCCTTGGAACAGTGACTGATTTCGATGGTAACTTCGTGTTGAAGGTTCCTTCTGAGTCGACTACACTGGTCGTCTCTTATGTGGGAATGACTTCTCGTGAAGTGAGAGTCGGCAAGGAGCGCAACTTTAAGATTACGCTTCAAGACGACACCGAACTCGAAGAGGTCGTAGTAGTAGGTTTCGGTCAGCAGAAGAAAGCATCTGTTGTGGGTGCTATCACGCAGACCGATGCTAAAGTGCTGGAACGTACTGGTGGTGTGACGAGTCTTGGACAGGCTCTCGCTGGTAACCTGCCAGGTGTTGTCACTATGAGTACCACTGGACAGCCTGGTGATGAGGATCCAAAGATTGTCATTCGTGGTACAACCTCTTGGAACGGTGGTGAGCCTCTCGTATTGGTGGATGGTATTGAGCGTCCGATGTCAAGTGTGGATATCAACTCTGTTGCCAACGTTTCTGTCTTGAAGGATGCTTCGGCAACAGCTGTGTTCGGTGTACGTGGTGCTAATGGTGTGATCCTGATTACCACCAAGCGTGGTCAAGAGGGTAAGGCAACCATCAACATCAATGCCAACATGACGCTGAAGTCTTATTCAAAGCTTCCTGATGCCATGGATGCTTATGATGCTTTGGATCTTCGTAACAAAGCCATTGAGAAAGAATTGGCATACGATCCTGGCCAGTGGGAAAAATATACCCCACAGGCTATCATGAACAAATACCGTAATCCTGCCAACCGTGAGGAGTGGGCGCGTTATCCCAATGTGAACTGGATTGACGAGTTGCTGAAGAGCGCAGCCACCTCTTATAATTTTAATATCAATGTATCGGGTGGTTCCAAATTCGTGAAATATTTCGCTAATGTGGATTATGCACATGAGGGTGACCTTTACAAGAAGGTGCCTAATACCCGTGGTTATGAACCAGGCTTCTCTTACGACCGTATTAATGTACGTAGTAACTTGGACTTCAACTTGACCAAGACCACCCAGTTGCATGTTAACCTCTCAGGTTCTCATGCTGTACGTAAGGCTACACAGGCTCAGTATGAGAACCTTGTATGGTCAGCATTCTATGGTATTGCTCCAGGTGCTTTCCGTCCTCAGTATGACAATGGTATGTGGGGTTACTATAATCCGAACCCGACTCAGGCTGCCCAGAACTCGATGGAGTACCTGAGTACTGGTGGTATTGGTTATACCACAGTAGACCGTTTGAACACAGACTTCACCTTGGAACAGGATTTGAGCTTTATCACTAAGGGTTTGAGCGCTCAACTGAAACTCGCTTTCGATAACTCTTTCCAAGAGACTGGTCGTGGTGTCGACGATACCAATGACTGGGAAGCCGATGCTCATTATTGGATTGATCCTGATACAGGTATTGGTGTGTCAGATACACAGCCTGAGACGAACTATAAGTTCGATTATAAGAATAATGTGGCTTGGTCACAAGGTGCTGGTTCTGTTAATGATTGGATGACTTATCGTCGTTTGAACTACTCAGCCCAGTTGAACTATAACCGTACCTTTGGTGACCATACCGTAGGTGCTATGGCAAACTTCAGCCGTGAACGCTATTCTACAGGTTCTGAATCTCCTCACCTTCGTGAGAACTGGGTATTCCGTGCCACTTACAACTACCTGAACAGGTATTTTGTTGAGTATAACGGTGCCTATAACGGATCAGAGATTTTCTCTAAGGACAACCGCTTCGCCTTCTTTAATTCTGGTGCTATCGGATGGATGGTTAGCGAGGAGCCCTTCATGAAAGTTTTACGTGAGAAGCATATTGTTGATATGTTGAAACTCCGTGCTTCTTATGGTGAGATTGGTGATGACCATGTTCGAGATGGAAAGCGTTGGTTGTTCCGTGACACTTGGACAAACGATGGCAGTTTCCGCCCGGGTATTTCATCAACAGGTAGTCCAGACTTCCCCAAGAGTTCATATATCTGGTGGCAGATGTCTCAAGAAGGTAATCCTGACCTGCACTGGGAGAAAGCCAAGAAACTTGATCTCGCTGTCGACTTTGGTTTCCTCGGTGGTTTGATTACTGGTTCATTTGACTACTTCCATGAGAAACGTTCCGATATTCTGATTGCAGGTGATGAACGTGCTGTTCCTTCTTATTATGGTGGAAATGCTCCTACGGCTAACCTCGGTAAGGTAAAGAGTTCTGGTTATGAGTTGGATATTCGTTTCAACAAACAGTTGAATAAGAACCTGCGCCTCTGGGGTAATGTTGCCTTTACCCATGCAAAAAGTAAAATTGAGGAGAAAGATGATCCACAGTTGACACCTGAGTATCAGAAGCAGGCAGGTAAGGCAATCAATCAGACCTATACTTATCTGGATCATGGTCATTATAACAACTGGGATGAGTTGTACGGAAGTACTGCCCATGATGCATACGACGAAAACCGCCTGCCTGGTAACTACGTTATCCTCGACTATGATGCAGATGGTGTGATTACCCAGAATGATAACATCCCTTATGGATTCTCTGATGTTCCTCAGAACACAGTGAATTTCCAAATAGGTGTAGACTGGAAGGGATGGAGTGCTTTCGTTCAGTTCTATGGAACGAACAACGTTTCCCGTTATGTGAATCTACAGAGTCTGGCAGATGCCCGTACCTCTGGTTATCACGAAGGTGGTTATTGGACACCCGAAAACCAGGAAGGTCTTCCTTTGCCTCGCTGGAGTTCGAATGTGAAGGCAAGTAATTATACGAATGGTACTCGTTTCATGTTCGATGGTTCTTATCTTCGTTTGAAGTATGCGGAGATTTCCTATACTTTCTCTAAGGAGAAATGGTTGAAGGCAGTTGGTTTGCAAAGTTTGAAGTTATTCGTGAATGGTAACAACCTTGCTCTGTGGACAGACATGCCAGACGACCGTGAGTCGAATACGGGTGGATGGAGTGCATATCCTACTTCACGTCGTTTCAATTTTGGTCTCAAAGTTACACTTTAACGTTATTAAAATGAAAAAGTCTTTGATATATATGCTTTGCGCATTGCTTGCCGGTACATTCAGCATGACCTCTTGTACCGACTATCTGGAAAAAGACGCTGAGTCTGTACTTCAGAAAGAGGATGCGTTTAAGAATTTCAACAATTTCCAGGGATTCGTGGAGGTCATGTACAATGTCATCCCCGATGTGGCTAAGAGCCACTGGACCAGTTGCTTTAACTGGGGTGAGGACGAAGTCCATACTTTTGATAGTAGCTGGGCAAACAGTGTGTTCATCGCTATGGTGGATAACGGAAACTACAGAGGCTATATCAATAATTCATCTTGCTATCTGGATCGCCCATGGGCAGTAGACCAGATTCCAGGAAGTGCAGGTGCACGTTTTGACAAGTCTCTCTGGGGAGGTGGCTGGTATGCCATTCGCCAGGCAAACATTGGCTTGAAGGCTTTGGAAGACGGTTTGCTGACAGATGCGACACAGGAACAGCGTGACCTCTTGAAGGGTCAGATGCTATTCTTCCGTGCATGGTTCTATTTCGAGTTATGTACTTATTGGGGCGGTCTGCCTTATATCACAGAGCCTTTGGAGCCGGGTGCACAGTTTGACCTGCCTCGTGAGACATTCCAGGAGTGTGCAGAGAAGATGGCTGCAGACTTTGAGGAGGCTGCGAAATTGTTGCCTGTCAATTGGGATAATACCCGTACAGGTCAGCAAATGGGTAAGGGTAACAACGAGTTGCGTCCTAACAAGATATGGGCTCTGTCATACATGGGTAAGGCACTGCTTTATGCCGGTAGTCCGCTGATGGTGAATGGCATAGATGCTACAGGTGATACATACAAGTATGACGCAACCTATTGTAAGCGCGCCGCAGATGCTTTTGGTCAGGTATTGGATATGGTGGAGAAAGGTCAGTGTCAATATGCTCTGGTACCTTTCGAGGAATATCATACCCTGTTCTGGACTCAGAAGCAGAACTGGTTGATGCCTGGTGGTACAGAGGCTATTATGCGTAGTACCTGTTTTGGCGCTGACTCTTACTGGCGTCAGGCTAACGTCTATCAGATTAAGGAGATTGCCAATGGTGATGGTATCGTGCTCTGTCCTGCAGCCAACTATGTGGACTATTTCGGAATGGAGAACGGTTTGCCTTTGGATGCTGACGGTTCTGGTTTTGATAAAACCCATCCTTGGAAAGGTCGTGACCCACGCTTCTACTACAATTTCAGATTTGATGGACAGAAGTTGTATAGTGGAGATGCTACTGAAGAATCACAGAAGCCATTCCAGTATGCGAATCTGTATGAGGGCGGTAATGGTATTCAAGACCTTCACAGAAGTCGTACAGGTTATTTCGAGTACAAGTTTATCTCTGATGATTGTAACTTGATAGATAATGGTCATAGTGGATGGTCTAATGCATTCCATATCCATCTCTCATGGTTGCGTCTCGCAGATGTTTATCTGATGTATGCTGAAGCAGCGGACATGGGCTATGGTGGTGCTAAAGGTAAGTCTTCAACTTGTTCTTTGACAGCCGAGGATGCTGTGAATAGAATTCGTGAGCGTGCCGGTGTTGCTGCCGTTGATGCCCGCTATACTGGTGATGCGAATAAGTTTATGGATGAGATTCGTCGTGAGCGTGCCGTGGAACTTTCTTTTGAGGCACATCGTTTTAACGACCTCCGCCGTTGGAAACTGTTGACAGTTTATCCTTATAACATCAAGACCAGAGTGAAGTTCGATCGCGTTCCTGGTGCCAATATCGATCCAGCGACAGATGCCCTGCATCCTGGACTTGACATCACTGTTGATCCGAAGGAGAATGAAGTAAAGAACTTCAGAGAGGAAGTGATTATCGAGCGCAAACTTACTGCTAAACATTACTGGCTCCCCTTCAAGAATGAGGATGTGATGATTAATTCCGCATTCAAGCAGAATCCAGGTTGGTAACCTTTTAATAGTAAAAAAGTAAAAAGGTAAAAAAGTAAATTAAATGATTATGAAACATAAGATATTATATATGTCAGCGCTCATGGCTTTGTCGACAGTCACGCCTGCTGCTGCCCAGACAGAGACAGGGACAGACTCTGCACTCGTCAATGTGGCATTCCGTGCAGTAGACCAGCAAGATTTGTTGGGTGGCGTATCGGTCATTGACATGAAGGAACTGTCAGAGAAGGCTTATGACAACTATAGTCTGAGATTTGTTGACAATGTTGTCGGCGGCTTTAATGGCAATATCTGGGGAAACGATGCATACCTGACTGTTGTTGATGGAATGGTGCGTGATGCTAACAACGTGCTTCCTACAGAGATAGATCAGATTACCCTTCTTAAAGGTGCTCAGGCTGTAGTTCTTTATGGTCCCCGTGCAGCAAAAGGTGTTATCCTGATTACTACCAAGCGTGGTAAGGAAGGTAACTTGCGTATCAATGTCCATGCTAATGGTGGTCTGTATGTTCCCAAAGTGTATCCCAAGTACTTGGGTTCTGCAGAATATATGAGTTATTATAACCAGGCTCGTGCTAACGATGGTTTAAGTCCTGCTTATTCGGATGAGCAAATCTATCATTTCGCATCGGGTGAGAATCCTTATCGTTATCCAAACTTCAATATGCTCTCTGAAGACTACATCAAGAAGTCATACACTCGTTACGAGGGTATCTTGGAGGTGACTGGTGGTAGTAATCGTATGAAGTATTATACGACAACAGGTTACTATCGTGAGTCTTCAGCCCTTAAAGTGGGTAACACAAAGGACAACTATACCAGTCGTTTCTTCGTACGTGGTAACATTGATGTAGAACTTAACAAAGTGCTGTCGTTCAAGGCAGATGCCAATGTGACGTTCTACGATGCTTTTACGGCAAGAACCGATTGGTGGGCTCAGTCAGCGACACTTCGTCCTAATATGGTAGCTCCGTTGGTACCTATCAGTTATATTGATGGTACGGATGAGGCTTCTTTGGATATGGTTCGTAACAGTGGCTATCTGCAGGGTGACTATTTCTTCGGAGGTACTCAGGCGAATATGACCAACCCCTATGCTGACGCCTTTGCTGCTGGTGACAACAAGTATGTGAGCCGTCAGTTCCAGTTCAATACAGAATTTGACGTGAACTTGAACTCCTTGGTAAAAGGTCTGATGTTCCGTGCTAAGTATGGTATTGACTATGCTTCTACTTATAATCAGGGTTATTCTAATGAATACGCAACATTCTCTGTTGACGAGAATAAGTGGAACAATGCCTCTGGTTATGACCTTTTGAGTGGTCTTACCCAATATAACAAAGATCATAAGACAGGTAATGAGAATATCTCTAATTCTGCTTATCGATATACTTATAATGTGTCTGGTCAGTTCGATTATACCCGTACTTTCGCAGAGAAACACAATGTGTTTGGTATGTTCTTGGGTAACATTTGGCAGACCCAGCGTAATGGTCAATACCATCGTGCAACCAATGTGAATCTTGGTCTGCAGTTGTCTTACAACTACGATCATACATATTACTTTGACTTCAGTGCTGCTATTCCTTATTCTACCAAGATGCCGGAAGGTAACCGCACTGCGTTCTCACCTTCATTCACATTAGGATGGCGTCCTGTTAAGGATGTCCTGAAGGATACGTTTGTTGACGACTTGATGCTGACAACCTCTTATAGCGTCATTAACCAAGATCTTGATATTACTACAGGTAACGGTGATGATGCCTACTATGGAGGCTATTATCTCTATAAGTCAGTGATGCAGTCTGGAGGCTGGTATCAATGGGCTGATAACGGAGGTATGGCAGCCACAGAGTTCCAGCGTGGTGATAATCCGGAAATGACCTTCGTCAAACGCAAGGAGTTCACCATTGGTCTTCGTGGTTCTTTGTGGAACAAGATGATCACCTTTGATTTCAACTTCTTTACTAATAAGATGGACGGTGGTCTGGCACGCGTAGAAACACTCTATCCTAACTATTTCACACAGACAGGATATCCTTCTTCTTCGATTATCCCATATGTCAATTATAACATTGACAAACGTACGGGTATTGACTTCAGTGTTTATTTCAAGAAGAAGATCGGTCAAGTAGACATGAAGTTAGGTGTCAGCGGTATGTGGTATAAGAGCACAGCCGACAAGCGTGATGAGAACTACGAGTTTGCTTATCGTTCTCGTATTGGTCAGCCGCTGAATGGTTACTGGGGATTGCAGAGCATGGGACTCTTCCAGTCTCAAGCAGAGATTGACGGGGCACCTACACAGACCTTCGGTGACGTGAAGCCTGGCGATATCCGTTACGTAGACCAAAACAATGACGGTAAGATTGATGCTAATGATGAGGTATTCCTGGGTCGCTGGGATTCTCCTTTCATGAGTGGTATTAACCTGACTCTTAAATGGAAGAACTTTACGTTCTTTACAATGGGTAACCTCTATCTTGGTGGACATGGTATGAAGGAAGGATCTTATTTCCGGATGCCAGGAAATGCCAAGTATTCAGAGATAGCCCGTCAGTGCTGGACACCAGAGACAGCAGAAACAGCCATCTATCCTCGTCTGACAACAACGAATGGCGATAACAACTATCGTTATACAGACTTCTGGATGTATAAGAATGACCGTTTCCAACTTCGCAAGGTTCAGTTGACTTATAGTTTCCCTGCAACAGTGTTTGAGAACACATTCGCAAAGTTTGTAAAGGGTCTTGATGTTTATTTCTCCGCCAATGATCTGCTGACTATCGCCAAGGAGCGTAAACTTCTGGAGATGAATGTTGGTAGTGCACCTCAAACTCGCTACTATAGCATTGGCTTCAAGGCTTCGTTCTAAACAATGTAATTCTAAATAGAATAAAGATATGAAAAATATAAGAAAAGTAGCAATACTTACAATCATAGCCCCATTGATGGCTTCTCTGGTCAGTTGTGACGATGCTTTCAACCCTGCAGTAGAGAACCACAAGGATATGAGCCAGTTGGAGGATATGCCTCAGTGGGCTGTTGGCTTGCTCGGACATGCCTATATCAGTAATCCTTTAGGACAGAATGCTGATCAATGGTGGAAATGGACTGAGGTGGCAACAGACGATGCTGTCTCTAATGATGTGAATAACACTTATCTCCGTATGGCTGCCGGTAGTTGGCGTTCTGATAACAACCCTATGGACACTTGGCGCTACTTGCGTGCTTCTTGGCAGTACATCAACCAGTTCATCGAACTGGCTCCCACTGTAGAATGGGCAAATGACCCCGTTGCCGCAGAGCTTTACAAGGAGCGTTTCTTAGGTGAAGCCTATGGTATGCGTGCCCTTTATATGTATCATCTGTTACAGGCTCATGCAGGATGGACCTCTGATGGTCAATTGTTGGGTATTCCCATCCTGACAGAGTCAGAGACTGTCAATTCTGACTTCAATAAGTCTCGTAATACTTTTAAGGAGTGTATTGATCAGTTGAATGCTGATGTGGAACTTGCTATCAAGTATCTGCCAGAAGATTATGGCAATACAGAGGACAACAATGCCGTTCCTGCGAAGTATCGTGAGGTAGGTGCCAACGCCACTTCCTATACTCGTGTATTTGGTGACCATGCCAAGAACCGTATGAGTGCCCGTATTGCCAAGGCTGTCCGTGCTCAGGCTGCTTTGCTGGCTGCCAGTCCTGCGTATAACCAAGGCTCTGGTGTGACATGGGAAGAGGCTGCCAACCGGATGGCAGAGGTGCTGAAAGGTCTTGGAAGCAATCCTCTTTCTCAGTTGGATCCTAATGGCAACAAGTGGTATATAGACTATAATGCGATTAAGACACTGGAGGCTGGAACTAATCCATTGGAGATACTGTGGCGTTCTAATAAGGGAGGTGATGATGCAACTTCAGAAGGAGGTTGCGTTGAGAAGCAGAACTTCCCACCGTCATTGTATGGAAACGGTCGTGTGAACCCCTCTCAGAACTTGGTGGATGCTTTCCCCATGGCTGACGGAACACCAATCAGTGAGTCTGCAGACTATGATCCTCAGAATCCTTATGAGAATCGTGATCCTCGTCTTGCCCTTTATATCGTTTATAATGGTTCAAAAATGAGCGGACAAACGATTGACACTTCGGTAGAGGGTTCGAACGATGATGCTATCAACCGTTTTGATGGTCGTTCTACCAGAACGGGCTACTATCTGAGAAAGTTGTTAGTGGAGGATGTTAACTGTAATCCTAGCAATTCTACAGGTCAGCCCCATATCAAGCCTTGGATGCGTTATACGGAGTTCTTCCTTGGCTATGCAGAGGCTGCAAATGAGGCATGGGGTCCTACAGGAACAGGCTCTAACGGTTTCTCAGCATACGACGTGATTAAGGCAATCCGTCAGCGTGCTGGTATTGATGCAGCAGATCCTTATCTGGAGTCAATTAAGAACGACAAGGATAAGATGCGTGAGTTGATTCGTAATGAGCGTCGTATTGAACTCTGTTTCGAGGGCTTCCGCTTCTGGGATCTTCGCCGTTGGAAGGTTGACTTGACCAAACTTAATGAGCCGGTTAAAGGTATGCGCATCTCCAATAACCACTATGAGGTTATCAATGTCGAGGAGCGTAAGTATCAAGACTATATGTATTATGGTCCTATTCCCTATACTGAAGTTCGAAACTTTAGCGCTTTGACTCAGAATGCGGGATGGTAATTAAACATTGTAAAATTCTAAAAACTATGAACAAGAAAATATTGTATATAACCAATATGGTACTGGCAGTACTCTTTCTTACTGCTTGCGAGAATGGAGACTGGAGCTTCCCAGATAACAAAAATACAGCAGTGTATTTTGCTTATCAGAACCCTATTCGTACCATCACTTTGGGTGAGGATTTGACTACTGATAATTCGATGGACAACGAGCATAATTTCCAGATAATGGCAACAATTGGCGGTGTCTATGAGAATACGAAGGATGTAGTTATTGATATCTCTGTTGATAACTCCCTTTGTAGCGGTATCCAGTATGTTGGTGGAGGTGATGTGGTTCCTATGCCAGGTAACTATTATACTATCAGTGGTAACCAGATTGTCATCAAGAACGGTAAGGTGCTTGGTGGTGTGACGATCCATTTGGAAGATGCTTTCTTCAATGATCCATTGGCTACAGAACTTAACTACGTGATTCCTGTGAAGATGACGCATGTGGAAAATGCTGACAGTATCCTTTGTGGACAGGCTCAGGATGGTATTGACAACCCAGTTCGTCAGTTTGCCTCTAACTGGTCTGTTCAGCCTAAGGACTTCACACTCTATGCTGTGAAGTACATCAGCAAGTACCAGTCTAACTATCTGCGTCGTGGTGTTGATACCTATAGCGGTGCCAAGACAGGTACAGAGAATCGTCATGCAGAGTTCGTAGAGAAGGATGAGGTGTTGCAGAACCAGTTCACAACAAAAGGCATCAATGTCGTCGAGTGGGCTCGTCCTACCAAAGACCTGGATGGCGATCTCATCGAGTGCAAACTGCAACTTAACTTCGATGCAGAAGGTAAGTGCTCTATCACTTCCAACTCCACTGGCGTGACAGCGACTGGTAATGGTCTGTTTGTTTCCAAGGGCGATAAAAACAGTTGGGGTAACAAAGACCGTGATGTCCTTTATCTGGACTATACGCTACAGTATGATGGAATCACTTGTGCTACTAAAGACACTTTGGTCGTTCGTGATCGTGGTGTGAAAGCAGACTGGTTCAAGTATGAGCAAAAGTAATTCAAGTTTCAGATTTAAACGGATTAAAAAATGAAACATACAAATAAGATATTAGGAACAATGCTTCTCTCAGTGGCGGTTTTTACCTCCTGTGCAGACATGGATCCGCTGGAGTATGCCTTTGAGAAACCTGCCAACATGGAAGGTATGGAGTATCTCGCAGACTATGAAGCATTGAAAGATTATAAGAGTGAAAACAGCAGTGTCTCGCCCGACTTTAAGTTGGGCATTGCACTGGCTGCGACAGAATATAATAACAATGGCATGTGGACCCGTCTTGCCAATGCCAACTTCGACGAGATTGTGGCTGGCAACGAGATGAAGATGGCTTCTATCGTCAACGAGAAGGGTGCGATGGACTTTGGTACTGTAAGTGCTTTCGTAACCAATGCGGAGAACTATGGTATGAATGTCTATGGTCATACGCTCGCATGGCACTCACAGCAGCCAGTAAAATGGTTGACTAGCCTGCTTGCGGATAAGGAATTGGATATTGATCCAAATCAGAAAATAGAGGAGGAGCAGTATGTTCAGGATTGGACAACCGCAAGTTCTTATTCTATGTGGGGACAGTTCCCTGAGGCGATTACAACAGGTCCAAAGATTGACGGAGGACTTAATATGACAACTACAGGTACCATTGCCAATTTCTGGGAATTACAGTATATGATAGCAGATGGCATGTCTTTAGTTGGTGGAAAGAATTACATCTTACGTGTAGACTTGAAAGGTAGTCCTGAGGGAAGTCTTCATTATGTTATTGGAGCATGGGGAACTGATGTTAAAACAGGTTCCTTAAGTTTCAGCGGTAGTTGGGAGACAAAGGAGATTCCTTTTACTGCTGGTGATGCCGTTGGTGGTGTGCATGTTCTTTTCCAGTCTGGTGACTATGCTGGTAGTTATACAATTGGTAAGGTTCAGTTGATATCCTTAGAGACACCAGTTATGGAGATTGCTAAACCAATTGTCTCTAATGGTGACGCTGAGGGTGATGATGTTACTAACTTCGTTTCAGTAGAGTGCCAAGGTAAGTCTCAAGGTGGTTGTACCATTGCTACAGGTGCTGGCTATAAAGGTAGCCGTGGATTTGTGATTGATGGTTCTAACAACCCAAGTGCTTCCCAAAACTGGGATACGCAGTTCTTCGTATATGCTAACGAGCCTCTCAAGGAAGGCGATAAGATTCATTTCTCTTTCAGATATCGCGCTGATGTTGCTGCCAAATCAGAATGCCAGACTCATAATACTCCTGGTGCTTATATCCATTGGAATGCAGGTTCTGGTCTTGCTGTTAACTTCACTAATGATTGGCAGACTTTCGACAAGACGATTGTTGTCAATGCAGACATGGTAGGTTCTGGTGGACAAATGCAGACATTTGCATGGAACCTTGCTGCCTCAAGGGATGCCAACAAGTATTATTTCGATGACATCGTTATGGAGAAGTTGGTTTCTGCTAATTCTATTCCATTGACCGATCAGGAGAAGAAGGATACACTGATCTGGGCTATGGATAAGTGGATTAGTGGCATGATGGAAGCCTGCGACGGAAAGGTGAAGGCTTGGGATGTTGTCAATGAGGCTATCTCGGGTGGTGATCCTGATTCTGAGGGTGTTTACGCCCTGCAGCATGATAATGGCGATGCCAATAACTTCTTCTGGCAGGATTACCTGGGCGATCTTGATTATGTCCGTACTGCTGTCGCTAAGGCTCGTGAGTATGGACCTGAGGATATCAAACTCTTCATTAACGACTACAACCTTGAGAGTGACTGGGACGACAATGCTAAGTTGAAGAGTCTCATTGCTTGGATCAAGCGTTGGGAGGCTGATGGCGTGACGAAGATTGATGGTATTGGTACTCAGATGCACTTAACGTATTACAGCAATGAGGATATTCAGGCAAGCAAGGAAAAGCACATCACTAAGATGTTTGAGTTGATGGCTGCTTCTGGTAAACTGGTACGCGTCAGTGAGTTGGATATCGCTTTCAAGGATGCGGAAGGTAATAATCTGACGGCAGAACAGATGAGTGACGAACAGTTGCGTAAGGTTTCTGCTTTCTATAAGTGGCTTATTCAGCAGTATATCAACATAATTCCTGCTGCGCAGCAATATGGTTTCTGCATCTGGACAGCAGTCGATGCAGATCCTTCTACCAGTTGGACACACCAGCAGTTGTATGGTCTTTGGGATAAGAACTTCAACCGCACACATGCCTATGCAGGCTTTGCAGATGGTCTTGCTGGTAAATAAGCCATTACCCAATGGGTAATTTTTAGAACTTTACATTGTGTGGAGTCTGGGTCTGTGAAGATCCGGACTCCTTTTTTTAATTTACAATATAAAGCTATAAGGATGACAATCAGCGGAATAGCTGGCGTACTAAAAACCACGCATGCATGACTATTGTGGAAGCCTTTCCGTAGTGGTGGCACATCACCTGATAACGCTCTTTCAAGGAGGCCCGATGGTTCTGAGTCGTATTGCCGCCCTCCATGAAGTCGGCGAGGATGGTGTTGGTGTTTACCAAGGGCAGCCGCATCTCTTCGGCTCGTTTCATCACCCGTATGCACCAGTCGACATCTGCGGAATGGCGATACCGCAGGTCGTAGTCCTCCTGTTGTGCGATGTCGGTACGTACGTAGAAAGCCTGATGGCAGACGAGCATACCGTGTTTGAATGATCTCCATGTGAGTTGTTTGGGAGGACGGAGACGGCGGAGGTGCAGGAACTTTCCCTCACTGTCTACGATGGCGGTATCTCCATAGATGACGGCGGGTGAGAGGTGAGAGGTGAGAGGTAAGAGGTGAGAGGTAAGAGTTGAGAGGGTGTCGTCGGCATGGAGGGTGTCTCCTGCATTGAGGAAGACGAGATAGTCACCTGTCGCCTTGTGCAGTCCCTTGTTCATCGCGTCATAGAGTCCATGGTCGGGTTCAGACTGGATGATGACGGGGTAGGGTACCTTCTCCTGATATGCTTTTGCCATCTTGACGGTGTCATCCTTTGAGGCACCGTCGATGATCAGGTGCTCAATGTCCTGGCACGTCTGTCTGCTGACACTGTCGAGCGTCCTTTGCAGGACGGCAGCCGCTTGGTAAGTAACGGTAATAATGGTTATTCTCATTGCTCGTAAATCTCTATATAACGTTGTGCGACACGCTGCTGGGAGTAGTTATGTGCTACTTTCCTCAGGCAGGCACTCCTCACCTCCTCTCTCGGTGCTTCGTCCAATACCCACCGGATACCTCTGGCAAGGTCGGCGGCGTCCCGGTAGGCTGCCACATAGCCATTCTCCTGATGGTCAATCTCCTCAGGGATACCCCCGATACGGAACCCCACACAGGGTACCCCGCATGCCATCGACTCCATGATGGTGTTGGGAAGGTTCTCGGAGAGGGAGGGGAGGACGAACACGTCAGCAGCGTTATAGACCTTCACGATGCGCTGCTCGTCATTGACGTAGCCCAGGGCATAGCTCTTGAAGGGCAGGGGAGCGGTCACCTCCTCGGCATGTCCTCCTAAGACCACCACTGCCGTGTTCTCTTTCATCTCAGGATATTGGTTGACGAGCCGTTCACAAGCCTCTGTCAGGTATTGCATTCCTTTATAGGGGTTGGTGGCTCGCTGGGAGACGAACAGGATGAGCCGCTGGTCATGTGGCAGTCCCAGTGCCTGTCGTGCCTCCTGTTGGTCAAGAGGACGGTATAGGTGGGTATCGATGGGATTCGGAATACTGGTGATGGCTTGTCCTTGCAGCAGGGCACTCTTCCGTGCCTCACCGGCAAGCCATTGGCTGCAGGCGACGAAGGTGAGGTGCTGTCCCTCCAGCATCCGCTGCTTCTGTCTCCATATCTTGGCGGCGAGGTCGTTGGTGGAACCACCTCCCGGCAGCAGACGGCATTGTTGGCAATGGGTCTCGAAATTCCTGCAGTCGAGGGTCAGGTGACAGATGGATGTGGCTGGCCAGATGTCATGCATCGTCCATACTACCTTTTTGCCACTCTGCAGTATCTTGCGGATATCCTTCAGGGAGAGCATCCCTTGGTTGACCCAGTGCAGGTGGATGATGTCTGCCTCCTGGAACTCCCGCAGGCGGGTGATGTCTGTCCCGGCATTGGCGATATCGATGTCAAAAAGGTGGGAACGGCGCAGCCGCAGATGGAACCATATACAGCATCGCTCCCATAGGAAATTCCAATGCTGCTTCCATGACGGGGGTAAGGAGACGACCGTCAATGCACCACTCTGCTTGTCGCGCACCAGCATCTTCGCCTTTGCACCATGGTTGTTAAGGGCTTCCATCAAGCGGTTGGCAGCCACGGCAGCCCCTCCCGTCCGCTCACTCGTGTTGACTATCAGTATACGCATAACGCAAAGGTACAAATAAATACCATAATACGAGTCATTTTACCCTGTTTTTTCATTGTTTGCGCACACAATTCGTTGATTTAGGTCAAGAAGATACCATTTTTCGCGATTAAAAGCAAAAAAGTCATTGCAGGTTTCGGAAATCGTCGTACCTTTGCATCGTCAAAAGGAACAAGCGGTTCCGATAAGACATTCGGTTAATAGATTGTTTTAGGTTAGTAGTAATATTTATAGTTTTAGGTTTTTAGTTA
>OCVV012852816.1_pt1 | contig 45584 bp, 41 predicted proteins | sample 1539721 | NCBI WGS metagenome assembly OCVV01 (sample SAMN02144230, study PRJEB22623) | gut metagenome | biome: sheep rumen | host: Ovis aries | place: New Zealand | reverse complement strand
AACTTTTTAGTAGATGTATCGATGATAATTTTACCGTGATTAATAATTACACATCTATCACATATACTTTGAATATCTTCAGTATCATGGCTTGTTAAAAAAATTGTTACTTTTTCTTCTTTATTGATCTTTAATAATAAATCTCTTAGGCTCTTTTTAGATACTACATCTAGTCCAATTGTAGGTTCATCAAGGAAGATTATTCTAGGACTATGAATTAAAGAAGTAGCTATTTCTGCTCTCATTCTTTGACCTAAAGAAAGTTTTCTAACTGGTTGCTTTATAAAATCCTTAAGATCAAAAAGAACAGACAATTCATTTATTCTTTTCTTAATAGATTCTTTATCCATATCATACATTGCACCAAACATCTCCATACTTTCTGTAAGAGGAAGATTTGGTAATAACTGACTTCTTTGTCCAAATACTGTACCTATTTTATATGCAAGTTTATTTCTATCTTTAATAGGAGTTAGACCACATATTTTTATATCTCCTTTAGTAGGATATAAAATACCTGTTAACATTTTAATAGTTGTAGACTTACCTGCACCATTTGGACCTATAAAAGCTATAGTTTCTCCTTCTTCTACATTAAAAGTTATATCATTTACGGCTTTTACTGTCTTTGTTTGTTCATGGAACAAATTATATATAAAACCTTTATTTTCATTTTTTACTTTGTATTTATAATCTTTAGAAAGATTTTTTACTTCTATAATATTCATATTAATCACTCCCTATTCTGTTTAATTTTATCATACTTTTTCAATAAGTGATTAACAGTTGAAAATAAAAAAAGCACGGAAAATCACTTATAGTGACTCCGTACTTTTAAAGTTCGTGTAGGTTATCCCCGAGATAGCTCACATCTAGTTGTTTATATCTCCTCACTTGTAAAAGATTATACAATAGTTTATTTATTTGTCAATAATTTATTGTTGTGACGTTTCTTAGTTTGTTTATTTTCTTTAAAATAACCTTTTCTACAAATAACTTTATCACATGTAGCAAGTACACCTGGTAATACAAATAATATTAGTATTACAGCTGCAAGAGTACCTTCAGATATAGTTTCACATATTTTTGCTGCAATTGCTGATGCAAAGTTTGCAACAACAAGTGTAACAATAATAAGAATTGATGAAGAACTAAGAATTGTATGAATTGATTTATTATATGCGTTAAGAACAGAATCTTTAATATTCATCTTCTTTCTTCCTTCAAGATAGTATGATGTATAAACAATTGCATAGTCAATTGTTGCACCCATTAGAATAGCTTGAACAATTAGAAGTGCTATAAAGTATACTTTTCCTCCTGATATAGTAATGCAACTCATTGTTACATATACAGCAGTTTGTATAATTAAAACTAATACAAATGGAATAATTAAATCTTTAAATGTGAATGCAACTACTACAAATATAAATAGCATTGTAAGAATAGTAATCTTATTTAATTCATTATCAAAAGTTTTACTCATTTCTACTGCCATGGATGAATGTCCTACAATATATATTCCTTCTTTATCTCCTAAGTCTTTTTCTAATCTATTTATAAACTCATATGTTTCTTTATCTTCAGGAGCATATGAAGAATTAATTACTAATCTAGAATAATTAGAAGATACGAGTAAATTCTTAGCTTTATTAATAGCTTCTTTTGCATCTACTATTTTTTCTCTCATTTCATCACTCATAAAACTACTAAATCTTTTATCATTTAAGATATCATCATTTAAATAATTAACTACTTCTTCTACTGTTAATTTATAATTATTATCATAATTATTTGATGAACCATAGTAGATGTAGACTAAGTCTATTAATGATTTATCTAAGTCATTACTTAACTTATTTAAACTGGCAAAACTTTCTCCTGTAGTGTATTTAATACCATTTATAGAATTATTCATAACAGAAAGTATTGTAGTTAACTTATCTTTTGTAGACTTATCAAACTTATTGCTATAATCTTTATTATTCATGACATTATTAACAATAAAATCTACATAATTATATAAAGAAATATTATTATTTGATGTTACCTTTTTATTATCATATAAACCAAATATTAAACTCATCTTATCTTTATTTATATTTAAAATATTAGAAAGTCTTGTTGAATCATATTTAGTATTATTAAGTGTTGAAATCATGACTGTTCTTACTAAAGATAATTCTTTTAATGAGTTATTATTTAATTTACCTTTTAATAGTTCATTATCTTTATTATTTATAATTAAATTAGAGAATTCTAATGGTGATAGTTTTGTACTACCTTGATTATAATCATATACTCCATATATCTTTTTAACTTTAGAAGAATCAAGATTAATAATAGAAGATATTTCATTATAATTAAAAGCAGTATCTAAGTTATTCATGATAGTAATAGCTAATGATAATTTACTATTTATTTCATTATTAAATGAAACAAATAAATTTAAATCATGTTTATTAGTATTAATAAAATTAAATAGATCTTTTAATGAAATATTAGGAATAGTATTTGTACTATTATCTTTAACACCATATATCATATTAATAACTAATTGATTCTTATTTAATACTTTATTTATTTCTATATTTGAGTATTTTGTATCTTTGTTACTCATTATGAATAAAGCCTTATTAAGTGATAAAACTTGTTCTTCATTTAAATTGTTTTTAATAGCATCAGTATTAAGTAAGAAGTTAACAAATGAGTAAGGACTCATAGTATTATCTTCAATATAATTATTTAATACATATTGTACTGGTGTACTAATATTAAACATTTCATATAATTTACTATTTGGAAGAATAGTGTCTTTATATGTAGATAATGCTATTAATTCTTTTAATTCATTAATAGTATTATCATCAAAATAGTTTTTGTATTCATCTTGATTACTAAGTGAAAGGGCAATTGATGCAAATTCACTTAAAGATAGTTTTGTATTGGTATTAAATCCATCATATAAAATATATAAATTATTTATAAGTGAGCTATCAATACCTAATAGATTAAAGTAACTGTTCATAGTTTCTTTATCAACAGGAGTTTCAACTACTCTTTTATCAGATAATGTTAAAAGTAGCTTTAAACTATTTAATGTGTTTTCATCAAACTCAGACTTATACATATCATCTTTACTCATAGAAAGAGCAATTGATGCAAATTCATTTAATGTAAGTCTTGTGTTACTTTCATTTGTAACATTATAGAATAAGAATAATTGCTTTATTAATGATTCATCTATTCCAAATATATTAGATAATTCTTTTGAGTTCATTTTCTTATTAATATTATTCTTATTAGTAAAATTATTTAATCTCTTTAACTTAGTAATTGTATTTTTATCTAACTCTTTTGAATAAGTTTTATCATTTGAAACATCATTAAGTAAGAAACTAGTAAATTCATTTATAGTCATTTTAGTATTAGCATTTTTAGCTTCATAATAAATGAATATACTATTTGCATCTTCATAACTAATATTTAATAATTCACTTATTTCTTTTATAGTTCTTTTTTTATTCAATTTATCTTTATTAGTAAAATTAGATAATAGATTTATATTTCCCTTCATGCTAGGTGTTATATCTTTTGATAATTCTTCATCAGTAAAAATATCACTTCTAACAAAGTTAATAAATTCATCTAAAGTCATCTTATTAGAAGTATTTTTATTATAGTAATTATAATAAATTATTTTTATTAGAGATTCATCTATACTTGTATCTTTACCTAGAGAACTTAATTTAGAATTAAGTTCATTATAAGAAAGAGGTTCGTTTATAGTATTTGAGTAACATAATACTTGATCTATTTTCTCATCACTTTCAAGAGTCTTACAATAGTTAGATATTATGTCTTCATATTCATTTTTATATACGATAGCCATTTGATTATTAGAATCAAATACTCTTCCTACTTCATCTTGTTCTGAACCTGTGTAAGTAGTTGTAATATTACCTTTTATAATAAAGGCTACTACAAATAAAATTACTATTGCAAATAATTGTGCAAAACGAGTTTTATAACTATAAGCGCCTAACCAACCAAGTTTAAAGTTAATTGGTCTTTTCTTAGTCTTTTGAATTAATTTATCAAATAATAATAGTAATCCAGGTAGACAAAAGAAGATACTTACCAAACTTAATATTACTCCTTTTGCAAGTACTAGTCCTAAGTCTTTTCCAATTGTAAAACTCATGAATATTAAAGCTAATAAACCTACAACTGTAGTTACTGAACTTGATGATATAGCTGAGAATGATGCATATAATGCTTTTTTCATTGCTTCTACTTTATCTTTAGATTTAGCACATTCTTGCTTATATCTATTAGATAACATGATTGAATAATCCATTGATAAAGCAAGTTGAAGAATAGCTACAATTGATTCAGTTATTTCTGAAACACTTTCAAACATTATATTAGTACCCTTGTTAATAAATACTGCTATACCAATTGATATTAAATAAAGAAATGGTTCTAAATATGAATCACTTAGAATAATAAGAATAATCATTGCACATATGATTGCCCCGATTACAATTGAAATCTTAAGTATTGTTTTATGTTTATCATAAATAGATCCTGACATAGCAAATGGTTTATATTCTTTTCTAACTGTGTCATATACATCTTTACTTGTTTTAGATTCAGCATAATCATCTACGTTAATAATATATAAAGTGTATTTATCTTTATTAAAAGATGATGAATCATCATATTCAACACTTTTTACCCCTTTTATACTTTCTAATTCCTTAAGTCTAGATGTTTTTTTATCTTTACTTAAATTCTTATACATGACATTTAAAGTTGATGTATCTTCTTCAGGAAAATCATCATGCATAATGTCATATCCTTGTTTAGTTTCACTTGTTGATGGTAAGTATTTCATTATATCTGTATTAATATTTACTTTAGTTGATAGATATAATGATATACCTGATAATACCACAAATAAAACTAAAAAAACATTTCTAAATTTTACTATAAAATCAGTTATTTTTTTCATATTATATTCCCTCTCATTTCTCGTACAGGCAACATTCTATCTCTAAATATTAGACAGTGTATAGAACATAAAAACACCATATGTCTAAATTTAGACATAGTCTAAGAATATGTACAAATTATTTATACACTGTCTATATTTTAAACAAAAAAAGTGCTATACTACTTCATGCGAGGTGGAATTATGAAAGTTAAAAATTTAAATTCTTCATCAAAGAAAACCAAATTAGCAATTAGAAATGCATTTATTGAATTAATTGACGAAAAAAAAGAAATGGATAAAATAACCGTTACTGAATTAGTTAAAAAAGCTAATATTACCAGATCAACTTTTTATACTCATTACAGTGATATATATGAAATAGCTAAAGAGTTAGAAGATGAAATAGTTAATCTATTTATTAATGATAATGATGAAATAACTAGTGCGGCTGATTGTAATAAGTATATTGATAGTGCTATTATTTTCATTAAAGAACATGAAGATAGTCTTAAAAAACTAATATCTGGTACTGATTCAAACTACTTTTTTGAAAAGTTAAAAAAGAAAATTAGTATAACTTTAGAAAATGTAGTAAGTGATGATATTAAGAAAAATGAATACTATAAATTAGATATAGATTTTTTAGTAGATGGTTTGTTTAATTTAATAATTAGATATTTTAAATCACCAAATTATTATTCATTAGATGAAATAAATGAAAGAGCAAAGCATTGGGTTAAAAACTTCATCTATTAAAGCAAATAAAAAGGAAGAATAATCTTCCTTTTTTAGTTCATTAAATAACGTGGTTATTCTCTTTCTTCTTTTGTTTCTATATTTATAGAACCTACTCCACCTTCAAGGTAAACTGTATTCTCTCCATCACCTACAGTTTTTCCATCAGGTAATTTATCTCCATTTAGTTTTATTTCTCCAAGTCCTTTATGAGCTTTGATTGTATAATTTTCAACTGAATTAAGTAATTTAAGATTCAATGAACCTATTCCACAATCAAGTTTATTTGTTCCAGTTAAAATAGCATTAATTGTTACTTCACCTGCTCCAAATTCAGACTTTAAGTTATTAATTTCACCATTTTTAATTTTAAATGCACCTGCACCTGTTTCAGCATTAAATGATTCAGTTGCTGTTACATCATTAATTGTAGTTGCTCCAGCTCCTACTTCATATTTAATTACTTTAGCATTAAGTTTATCTATTTTAACTTTTGCTGCTCCAACTTCAATATCTACTTTATCAAATAAAATATCTTCAGGAATAAATAATTTTAAATATGATTTATTAGAATTAAAGTGGAACCCATTTTTTGATTTATCTACTAATTCAATTTTTTCATCTGTTACATTAACTTTTATTTTTTCATTATTAGTTTCATAACCAAAGTCTCCAGTTACTATTTCAACAGTTCCTGCTTTATATTTAAGCGCTAATCTTCTAATATCTTGGTCTTCTTTAAGTTCAAATGTTTCTTTTCTTACTTCTCCAATTGAAGAATCTGAAGTAAACACTCCAACTACACCAAGAATAGCTTCAAGAATACCTGCAATAATTGCTATTGCAAAAGCAATTGCAAAGTATTTTATTATACGTTGAGCAGTTGTCATTTAATCTCAACTCCTCCAAATAAGCAGTTAGCATTTATATAAATTGTTTTAGTTGTTTTTTCTTTACTATTCTTATCGTGTTTATTATCAACACCACCAAAGATAGAATTAGATACTACTTTAACAGCTACATCTTCAGGAATAATAATAGTTATTCCTCCGAATATAGAAGTTGCATCAATTGTTACATCATCTTCTAATTTAGCTCCTCTTAAATCTAATTCAATACCACCAAAGATTGCATCTAATGTAGTACCAGCAAATTTTTCATCTTTATAATTTAATTTTTCTCCTGAAAATGTTGCACAGTATTTAGAATTTTCATCTATTTTCTTAGCTTTATTTCTATTAATATTCATTAAAGTATTATTGAAAATAAATGATAAACCTATTCCAATTAGTATTAATGGAACAATTAATTTAGAAATAAGCTCAAATGTAATTATATCATTACATGCAAGTAATAATAATACACCTACACCCATTCCTATTAAGTTTCCTATTGCATCACTTCCAGATATTAATCCCATGAAACATGGAATAATAATAAATAATGTCCACCATCCATCAAAGAATATTTCAAAATCAATGATATTAAATGATCTTAACATTATTAGTACACCTAGTACTACAAATAATAGTCCCCATAAAATGTTTTTAAATGTTTTCATCTTCTTACTCTCCTATTTTTCAATTAATTCATATAATTGTTTATCTCCATCAATCATTCCTTCTTTTATCTCGTTAGATGTGAAGTAGACATATCTATCTTCTCCATACTTATAAGAAATAGTTTCAAATGAATTTAATGTTGGAGATATAAATGTAATCATTGAACTAATTATTGTATTTATTATATCATGATTATTCTCTAAAATATCATATTCACCTTGATAATAGTATATTTTTTTATCTTTATAATTATGTGCAGATATTACAAAGTAGTTCTTATTTTGAATAAGTAATACTTTATCAACATCATGGAATAAATTCTCTTTAATACCACTGTTATTATCTACAATGAAATATGAATATTTATCACTTTCATCTCTTACAATAGATATAGACTTATCTTTATATTCTATTGTGTTATCTTCATCATTTGCAGTAATTATATAATACTCACTTGGAAGTTCTTTTTTAGGGTAATTTTCACATTTTATTGTATTATCTGGATAATTACTCATTGCAGTTAAATATCCAAGTAAAGCAATTATTATATAAGTTGTTAATACTATTTTAGAGTGATACGACTCTCTTTCGTCTTTTTCAGTTAACTTTTTAGGATTTGGTAATAAGTGATTAACTTTTGTTTTTCTAAAAAGTATTTCTGCATAAGCAACATAAATTGATGAATAAAGAATTGATGTAATAATACCTATTACATACATAGCAGTTGTTTCCTTTGAATAACTACACGCATCAAAGACACCTAGTTCACTTAAAATAATTGAAAAATCAAATATGGCATGTATAAGTACACATGACCAAATATTTCTGGTTCTATAAAAAATTACTCCAAGTAAATAACCTAATCCTAAAGTCTGTATAACTTGCATGACAGTAGAAAATACATCTTGCCCTGCAAAAATATTTAAAATATGCATTAAGCTAAAAATTATTGCTGATGCTAGAATAGATAATCTAATATGTTTTCTATCATTTCCGTATCTTTCAATAAACTCAGTTAATATCCAACCTCGGCATAAGAACTCTTCAGCTATTCCAATCATAAGACAATACAATGCTATACATAAAACATCTGTTGAGTTATACATGATAGCATCCCAAATGAAATTTCTCATATAAATAGCAGAAACTATTAAAGGAGGAATAGCAAGTAAAATAGAAGATATAATTGATACCCTTCTTCTTCTAAATATATATGTATTACCTGCTAAAACCATAACTACAAAAATAGTTAAAGCCCAGATTGACTCAATAGTAACTAAAGAACCATATGATGATCCTCCTATTATTCTAAAAAAGAAACTATTAGTATAATTACTTGCTAGTTGAAATAAAGCAAATATTACTAACATGAATATAAAATAAATAAACATATTAACCGGTTTTCTATTTCTAGTTCCACATTCTTCGCAATATTCACTTCTACCATCTATTACATGACCACATTTTTTACAATATCTCATATAATCACCTATTATTATTTTATCATTCAATTGCATATAATAGTATACTGTGTTAAAATAATTTTCAATTCAAGGAGAATTATTATGGGAAGATGTAATCTAGGATATGCTCAATCAACTATTGAATCAAATACACTCATAAATATACCAAGATTTGCAAATGCCAAGGCTGGCGATACTGTGGCAATTACTCTTGAAAATGGAAATATTAATATGTACTTTGATTTCAATTATGAAAAACTTATTAATGGTATAAGTGTGCTAGATAAAAAGGATGCTATTCCAGATTTAGAAGGTTTACTTAATTACTGCAAGTCATTAGTATCAGTAACATCCGTTAATAGTGATTTACAAGTTGATTTATCTCAAAGTGTTGAATTAAATGATCAAACTATTGAATTAATTGGTGATGGTAAGAAATTAATTATGATTGGCAATATCAACGTAAAAAAACAATGTAGAAATTAATCTGCATTGTTTTTATTTATAAAAGCTATATTACAAGATTATTTACAATTGTTCATAATTATAATATATTTAATATATAGGATGGTATGAGTATGAAATCAAGATTAAAAGATATTGAGAAAAAAATTAAATATATGACAGTTGATTTAAGAGGACGTAAGGAACAGGAAAACGAAGAAAAACAAAAACAACGTACAAATAGATTATTCTTATTCTTATTTATTGCTCTTGCACTTTTCTTTATTATATCTGGTTTATTTATATTACCATTTGGATGGATACTAATTGTAGGTGGTGTATTCATCTTAGTATGGGGTTTATTACTAGCTTATTTATAAAAACAAAAACGCGTTATTTACGCGCTTTTTTTTGTCTTATTTTTTCAATTGCACTTATTTGTAATGATAAAGTATTAACTATATCTAAAGAACCAATTGTTTTTAAGTATTCTTCTGAAAACTTACTTCTTTCAGATAAACCATATTCTAGTTCAAGAACTGCTTTTTCAGCATCACTTAAACCAGATTCAATAAAAAGAGATTCTAAATAAGCTCTATCTTCTACTCTTTTTTGATCTTCATCAGTTGCTTCATTTACTTTAACTATTGGTTGGTTTCTATATCCAATTATTTCATCTAATTTATTACTTAGAGCATTATTGATGTTATATGATAAATACATATCAAATGATTCATGTTTCTTTGGATCATAACTTTCAACAGAATCTACTAGAGCATTATTACCTTCTGATAAAAGTTCCGTAAACATTTCTGAATCAGTAACATATCTTAAAGCTTCATCAAAAACATATTCTATTCTTGATTCAATTACGATTTGTTTATTTTCTTGTGATGTATTTCTTAATAATTCTTCTTCTCTTTCTTTAGAAAGATGATTAATTGAAGATATAGTTTTATAGTAACTATATAAAGAATAGTCTAAATCACTTATACTTATTGAGTTTTCAACAAGAATTTCAATATTATTTAGTCTTGCAAATAAAAATAATAATCCTTTTACTACACTACTAGTAGATAGTTCATCTATTTCTTCTTCACTTATTTTGTCTTTACCATCAAAAATCTTAGTGAATTCTTTATTAACATTTTTTCTTTTTAAGATACGCATTGCATCTTCAAAAGATATTTCTTTTGAATTGTCTAAACTTTCTTCCAACTTAATTATAAATCTACTATTTCCCATCATACTTCTCCTGCCTGTTATTATATATGCAGGCGAGTTTTAAAGCAAGAAAAAAGTAGGTTTAGCCTACTTTCTCTTGAATACATCAAATATTGTTTTTTTCTTTGTATAATCAAATTCTTCAGGTTTTACAATAGATTCAGCATATCTATCAATGATATCACCAATTGGAATATTTCCATTGCAAGCACTTGGAATTACTTTTTCTCTTATGAATTGTCTTCCATCTACTGTATCTTCTTTATAATCATCAAGTAAATGTACTTTTGAATCTAATGGAATTACATCTAATACTTTTTCTTTTTCTAGATAATCAAGTACTGTATATTCTCTTCCATCTACTTCTACTACTTTACCATCATCATCTCTTACTTTAAAATCAAAGACTTTAGGATCATCTGATACACCACGATACTTAGCAATTTTATCTAACTTTTCATAATCAGGTTCTTCTGTTGTTTTCTTAATAGAATCTGCTATAACTGCAACTTTTTCTTCAGTTGTTAACATGCCTGGAGCAGAACTATCTGCTTCTCTTTCAATTATAGATAGAATATCTTCTTCAGGATTTTCTTCTGTAACATTTTTTAGTAGACTATCTAGTCTTGCTTCTTCAGCATCATATGGTTTATAGTTTGAAGCTTTCTTCATTGGAGCTTCAACTTCTTCTTGTTTTTCCTCTTTAACAGTTTCTTCTTTTACAACTGGGATAACAGTTGTTTTTTCTTCAACTGGTTTAGGAATAACAGGAATTGCTTGTGTATTAACTGTACTTAGAATTGCATCTAGCTTTTCTTCTTCAGATAATTCTTTTTGTTCTTCACGCTTAACAGGATTTTCTGCGTTTGCTAGAAGTGCATCAAGTCTTGCTTCTTCATTAGCATATACTTGTTTTTCTTGGGTGTTTTGAAGAACAGGTTTTTCTACCTTTTTAGCTTCTTCTTTTACAACTGGTTCCGAAATTTTTTCTTCTTCAGTTTGTTTAGGAATATCCTTCTTAACATAACTTCTTAAGAATTCAGGAATGTGAATTTCTTCAGGAGTAATTGTTCTTGGAGAAGGTACTTCTTCAGCTTTTACTACTTGTTCTTCTACTTTTGGTGCAACAGCATCTGGTGCTTTTTTAATCTCTTCTACCTTTTCTTTTGCAGCCTCGGATAATTTATTAATAACTCTTTTGGCGTAATTTTCTTCACCAGGTAAAGTATAAACTTCTCCGTCTTGTTTCTTTTCTTCTTTTTGTTCTTCTTTTTGAACTTTATCAGAATATCTTCTCAAGAATGCTGGGAAGTAATCTAATTTAAATCCATCTCTAGTCATGATTGGATTATCATCAACAATTTCTTCTTCATTTTCTTGAGGTATTTCTTCAACTGGTTTTTCCACTACTTCTTCACCAGGTAAAGCATTTGTTTCTTTTTTAATTGGTTCAATAACAGTAACTTTAGGTTCAGCTTTTGTTTCAGTTTCTTCTTTAACTTTTTCATCTTCTTCAGTTACAATTGGACCAAAATTGATTGCAGGTCTAATTAAACTTTGTTTTAGTAAGTTATCTACTGAGAATAATGTTTTAACTCCCGCTTTAACATCTTTAATTATAGATTTTGCTATATTATCAGTTTTCTTTTCAGTATCCTCAAATTCTACTTCGTTATAGTTTTCAATTTCTTGTTCCTCTTCTAAAGTTCCAAATTCAGCATTTAATTCACCAAATGCTATGTCACTTTCGAATACATCTTCAAGATTTAAATCAGCCTTTTCTTCTTTAGCTACTTTTGCAACATTAACAAGAATTGGATCAATAACATTTTGAATAGTCTTTTTAATTTCAGCTAAGCATACTTTTCTTGCTTCATCTTTATTTTCAGCATTTTTAACATATTCAACTAGAGTTTGGTCTTCAATTGTTAAACCTTCTCCTAGTTCAGCAATTGTCATATCAATTGCTTTAATCATTATTTCTCCTAATTTATCACTTGATCTTTGACCATCAATATCTAAAAGAGAATCATATCCAATTAGATTATCAACGTTCGCATTAAATAAATTAGGTGCTTTTATTTTATCTTTATATTCTTTATCAAGGCTATTAATTGCTTTTATTGTTGCTTCCAAATCAGCTGTTGTAACATTTAACTTAATAGCTTCAGTATAACCACTCTTTTGATCTGAATATCTAGGTATTTCAATATCAAATGGTATTTCACGTTTTTTCATTATTCCATATATTGCTTTAACAATAGAAATAATAGATTCACCATCAGTATTAATTGTTAGTATATGACAAGGGCTATCAGTTTGTGGATTATCAAGAATAGTACCACTATTAAGAATTAAAGTACCATTTCTAGATTCAAGAGATTCTCTAATATCATTAGTTGCTTTAGCAACTATCTCTCTCTTTGTATTGATATCTGTATCATCTAATAGAGAATCGTATAAGCCTCTTGATACTAAATAGTCTCTTTTTAACTCATTATCAAAAAATGCTCTTACATAGTCAATACTAGGTCTAGTTTTATTTTCTTCACTTTTTTCGTCAATTACTCTAAAACTGCTACCATTGTTTGTAGTCTTATTTGTAAAATCAGTAGATTCATATTTAGTCACAATTTTTTGGACAAAATCTCTTGATAAAACAGTCTTAATTTTTTTTCTAAAATACTTGATATCTATGGCCATAGTATCATCCCTATCCTTATACATTATTATTAATGACATTATACCACCTAAAACTATAAATTACTACAACAAAAAAGCATTATTTTATAATGCTTAATTGTATATTTTCTTGTTTAAATCAAGTCCTAAAAGTTGAAGTTTAATAATTATTATTTTTATGTCAGAATCTTTAAACCCCATAGCTTTTAATTTTTTTCTGTTTAGTATCCACACGTCTCCAACAGTTTGCATTCCTTGGTCTCTTAACATTTGACATATATCAGAAGATAATTCTAGTGTCTTAAGATCATCATGCTCATAAATATTTATATTTTTAGCCATTTATTTTCCCCTCCACTTATTGGATTCCCATATCATATTAACATTATATCATTTTTTGAAGATACATGTTAAAAAAAATTAAATTCATGTAAAGATACTTTACTTTTTCAATTTATTGTTTTGATACTTATAAATAATTTTTAATAACATTTTATCAGGTACAAAACGCATAAAGAAATGTGCAAGTTTCATACTAAAACCTGGTAATATTATTAATTTTTTCTTAAATAATCCATCTACTGCTATATGTGCTACTTTAGTTGGACTTATACCTAATGAGGCAAATGTACCCTTAGCAACTTTATTGAATTCAGTATCAACAGGTCCTGGACATAATGCACTTATATGAACATTAGATTTATCTTTTCTTAACTCTTCATAAATAGCCTCTGTTAGTCTTACAACATAATTTTTAGTTGCATAGTAAGTACTTAAATTTGGTCCAGCTAAGAATCCAGCTGATGATGCGACATTTAAAATATAGCCTGATTTTCTTTCAGTAAATCTTTTAATAAACTCTTTAGTTAGAATATGAAGAGTTTTGATATTAAGATCAATCATTTCAAGTTCTCTTTCTAAAGATGTATCTTGGAATTTACCAAATAATCCAAATCCTGCATTGTTAATAAGTACATCGATATCAACAGCTTTTAGTTCTTCTATTAATTTAAATACATTTGTTTCTTTTCCTAAATCGTAACAATAATAGGTAGATTTATGTTTCATTTTAGAAGAAATTTCTTCTAATCTTTCTTTTCTTCTGGCAACAAGGATAGTTTCATATCCAAGTTCATCTAAATATTTTGCTATTTCTTCTCCAATTCCAGAAGAAGCACCAGTTATTAATGCCTTCACCTATTTTCCTCCTCCAAATATACTTAACGTTTTAGCTAAAGTTGTAATTATTTTATCTGCATTTTTAATAGCAATAGGTTTAAATATTGCCTTTCCACCTACAGTTAATGACGATATTAATGCTGCAATAACAACACTTATTACTACTTCATTTATACCAAATTTTGAATGTAAGGCAATTGCAAGAACTGCACCAATTGAACCAGATATAATACCTGATACATCACCTACTATATCATTACAAGTTGAAGATATCTTTGGTCCATTTTTAACTATAAATAATCCCATTTTAGCTCCCTTTATTCTCTTAGTATTAAGAGCATGGAATGTTGCTTCATTACCTGATATAGCAGCTGTTCCTATTACATCGAATAATATACCCAAAGAAATAACTACAATTAAAAGTATAGCAAGTACAAATGTAGGAGCATATACTGTTAATACATTTGATAAAGCACTAAAAACTATTGATAATATAAACGTTAATATAAAAACTGTAACAATCCAATTATTTTTCATTCTATTCACCTACTTTAATTATAACATAATAAATTTATTGCATAAAAAAAACTTTAATTTCGTCTTTCCCCGTAATTAAAGCTTATTTGTATGGTATACAACGAATCAATTTTACGGCTTAGGTCGAGCTGTATTTCACCACTTAAAACTTAAAATTACTCTTAAGCGCTTTCGCCTTAATTTAAGTGACTACCTGTTACCAAATGTAGCTACTCGATTACCACTTAGTCCGTACCTTAATACTCGAAGTATATACACGCTAGAGGTTTTCCCTAACAAAAGTGACTATCCTTATATGCTTTTGCATTCAATATTTCATTAATACAATTTATATTAAATCCCTATTAAACACTCACATCATGTACGTTATTATATTCTCTGATCATTAAGTGACGTAGTAAAAGGAGTTCCGTTAGATGCCGTTCCAACTTATCCTTAAACCTTAAATTACTCACACACCCCAACTTGGGCAGAAGAAGCATGTGTGTAAAGTGTCATTCGACAATTGATGGATTTTTAGGCCCACCTTCAAATAGTATAATGACTAGCATAATGCTCCACACATGACTAAAGTATAGCACGTTTTGCTAAAAAAATCAAATTGGCACATATTCTAGTGCTTTCTTCATATCTATAATTATTATGTTTTTAACCTTATCTTTGGCATCTTTATACTTAGTTGCACATGACTAAAATTTTTATAAAAAAATAGGAAGCAAGTGCTTCCTATTTAAATGTACCAATAAAACTTGGTAATTCAATTAATAAAATAATAAATATAATAATTGCTATTATTATTAATATTTTTACTAAATCTTTATTCATTTTTTCATGATCTATTGAACTAAGAACTTTGTTTGTTTCATTAAACTTTTTAACATTTAACTCTTCATTTGCTTCTTCAATAGCCTTCTTAGTTTCAGGATCATCTTTTTGAATAGTTTCTTCATAAGCAAGTCGTTCATCTACATTTGTTTTAACAACATCTAGATTTTCATCTTCAAACTTTACTTGTTTTAAATTATCTTGTTTTGCTTTTTCAAGCGCTTGTTCTTCTGTAACTTGAATTGGTTTAACAGTAGTTGATAAATCAATTGTTACACGAGTTGCTTTTGGTTTATCTTCACTCATTTTATGTATGATCAATTACTGACATTAAGTTAGGTACCATTTGTTTCTTTCTACTCATAACTCCTTCAAGTAATTGCCCCTCTTCAATTGATGATAGACCATATGCAATACGTATTAAATCTTCACATTTACGTGCATATAATACATTAGAATCATTAGTAATAATATTTGTTACAAATAATGCACAAATGTTATAACCATGATGTTCCATTATATCATCCAACTCATTTATAATATCTTCTTTAATATTTTTATAAGTACTAAAATCAGTAGTAAATACTTGACCTATTACCATTGAATCTTCTCCAATGTTATAAGTCTTGAAATCTCTGAATATTATATCTTTAGCACTTAAACCTTCTATAGATATACCACTTTCAAGAAGTGCCATTCCATATTTTTCAATATCTACTTTTGCAATACTTGCAAGTTCTTTTGCTATTAATTTATCTTTTTCAGTGGTTGTTGGGCTCTTAAGGATAAGAGTATCTGAAAGAATACCACTTAACATTAAACCAGCTATTGGTTTTGTAATCTTAACATTTGCTTCTTTATATAAATAGTAAGCAATACTACAAGCTGAACCTAAAGCCATGTTTCTAAAGTTAATTGGTTGACTAGTAACAATATCACCAATATTATGATGATCTATAATCTCTAAGATTTCAGCTTCTGGTAAACCAGTTACTGATTGATTAAACATATTGTGGTCAACTAATATTACCTTTTTACGAGTAGTATCATGTGAATCAATAGTTCTAAGCATACCTAAACAAATACCTTTATTATCAACAATTGGATAATTTGTATGTTTAAGTTTACTAGTAGCTTCTTCAAAATCAGTTAAGTAATCATTAACATTAAAGATAACAGTCTTTTGATTTCTCTTAATAGATTTAATTGGATTAGCTAAGCATAATAATCTTGCTATTTTAAATGAAGATTTAGATGAAACAAGCACATTTATCTTATTCTTCTTAGCAAGTTCTTTTTGAGTTTCAGTAAGTTTCTTATTCTTAACTAAAATAATCATTTTAACTTTCTTAGTTAAAGCATAGTTAATGATAGATTCTCTATCACCAACAATAAGAATTGTTTCATTATCTAAAGGAATATCTCTTATAAATGTAATATCATCAAATGTTGCTGCATGAGCATAACCTTGTATATCTTCATCAAACTTCATATATTCTGAAACATCTAAAGTTTTTATTAAATTATCAAATTTAGTATCTATTCTAATAGATTCATTATAAATCATGTCATAAGCAAGTTCTTTTAAAGAAACATATCCAACGAACTTTTTATCATCATCAATTAAAGGAATACCTGTATAAGCATATTTATTCATCATACTGTATGCTTCTACAATTGGTTTATTCTCATTAATCATATAGTTCTTATTATATTTAATATCTTTAATTTTAACTTTAACATCGTTAAGATATTCTGGTTCTTCAACACCAAAAGTTTTAAGTACAAATTTAGTTTCAGGATTTAAATCACTTAATATTCTTGGTTCAGTATTTAAACCAATTTTATTCTTTAAATTTGAAATTGCTATTGCACTACAAACAGAATCGGTATCTGGATTCTTATGACCAAATACATATACTTTTTCCATTTTAAACACACCCTATTCTATATAACTGGAAAAAACTACTTCATGAGTAGTTTATTTTTTATTATTGTTTATCGGATGATTTCTTTGCAGTTGTTTTCTTTTTTCTTCTACGTCTCTTTTTAGGAACAGTAGTAGTTTCAACTATCTCTTCAACACTCTCTTTTTGTTCTTTTCTAGTTTTAAGGTTTTCTATTTCTAATTCTGAGATTTCAGCACGATAATCTTCTAATTCTTTGTCGTAAGATTCGTGTTTTTTCTCCATATTGTATCCTGTTGCAAAAATCATATATAGTAGCACTGCGACAAACAGGTATAGTATACCACTAAAGTCGAATGCAGAAAAGTCAAAAAATACATGTGTAGTAATTATTGTAAAAGCCATTATTATTGGTTGAGCAAAGGCTAATACAAGAGCAAGTTTTATTGAACTACCTAATATATCTAAATTTTTATCAGTAAACATTTTACCTTTAATAATTGTCTTAAATACTTCTTTAAATTTAATTACTAAAAGATACATTAATCCATATTTAATTGAATATGCAAATGTGTATAGTAGTAACGCTAACTTAGATGATCCAAATCCTACATAATGAATCATTTGAGATGCATGTGATGAATCATAATAAGTTATTAAAGAATATAACTTAGATAATGTATTAGTTGTAAGTGTATTACCTGAAATAATATAAATAATTCCAGATGCAATAAATGATCCTACATATGCTACAGTCATTAATAATGCAAAGTATTTAATAATAGTAAGTGTTACACATCCTACTGAATATATTTCTTGTGTTTTATCTTTTTTTCTTTTTCTTGGCATAATAAATCCCTCTTATTCTAACAAAAGAATAGCATAAAAATTATTCAAGTTAAAGTAATCTACTCACTTTTTATTTCAAATAATGCATCTCTTAATTCGATAGCTTTTTCGAAATCCATGTTCTTTGCTGCTTCTTTCATTTGGGCTTCTAAGTCAGCAATTAATTCTTCTTTTTCACGTTTTGTTAACTTAGTAATATCAGTATTTTCAATAGTTTCATCTATTTCATTAGAAATAGGTCCTCTTATATCTTTAATAATAGTCTTAGGTATAATTCCATGAACTTTGTTATATTCATCTTGTATTTGTCTTCTTCTTGAAGTTTCACTTATAGCCTTAGACATTGCATCACTCATTGTATCTGCATACATGATTACATGACCATTTGCATTTCTTGCACATCTACCTATTATTTGGATTAAACTTCTATCACTTCTTAAAAATCCTTGTTTATCAGCATCCAGTATAGCAATTAATGATACTTCAGGTAAGTCTATACCTTCTCTTAAAAGATTAATACCAACAATAGCATCTACTTTTCCAGTTCTTAAATCATTTAATATCTTCATTCTTTCAAGTGTTTTAATTTCACTATGAAGATATGCAACTTTTATACCAGCATTCTTTAAATATGCTGTTAAATCTTCTGACATACGAATAGTAAGAGTTGTAACAAGTACTCTTTCATTCTTAGCTATTCTATCTTGTATTTCATTAATTAAATCATCTATTTGTCCTTCAGTTCCTCTTACATCAATTGTAGGATCTAATAGTCCAGTTGGTCTAATAATTTGTTCTACTGGTTTAGGAGAAATACTTAATTCATAGTCTCCAGGGGTAGCAGATACATATATAGTTTGATTTAATTTAGACTCAAACTCATCAAACATAAGTGGTCTATTATCAAGAGCACTTGGAAGTCTAAAGCCATATTCAACTAAAGTCGATTTACGCATTCTATCTCCATTAAACATACCTCTTATTTGTGGAACTGTTACATGAGATTCATCTATAAATAATAGGAAATCATCTGGGAAGAAATCAATTAGAGTTGAAGGAGTTTCACCTTCTCCTCTTAGAGCAAGATGTCTTGAATAGTTTTCAATACCATGACAGAATCCTGTTTCTCTTAACATTTCTAAATCATATGTACATCTTTCTTTTATTCTTTGAGCTTCAATATGTTTATTATTATCAGTAAAATATTTTACTCTTTCATTCATCTCGGCTTCTATTCTATTACATGCTTCTTCTAGTTTTGCTTTATTAGTAACAAAGTGAGTAGCTGGGAATAAAGTGATTGATTTAATTGTTCTAATAATAGTACCTGTTAGACAATCAAACTCACATATTCTATCTATTTCATCACCAAATAGTTCTACCCTTATACCATTTTTCTTTTCAGAAGATGGAATAATATCGATAGTATCTCCTTTAGATCTAAATGTGCCTCGATGGAAATCTATTTCATTTCTTTCATAGTTCATTTCAACTAATCTTTTTAGAATATATTCTTTACCATATTCAATTCCTTGAATTAATATTAATACTTCATTTTCATAGTCTGATTTATCACCTATACCATATATACAGGATACAGATGATACAACTATTACATCTCTTCTAGTAATAAGTGCTTCTGTAGCAGCATGCCTTAGTTCATCTATTTCATCATTAATAGATGAATCTTTTTCTATATAAGTGTCTGAAGAAGGAACATATGCTTCAGGTTGATAGTAGTCATAGTAACTAACAAAATATTCAACTCTATTATTAGGAAATAATTCTTTCATTTCAGAGTATAATTGTCCTGCAAGTGTTTTATTATGAGCAAGTATTAAAGTTGGTCTATTTGTTTTGGCAATAATATTTGCCATGGTAAAAGTTTTACCTGTTCCTGTTGCACCAAGTAATACTTGATTCTTTTCACCTTTATTAATACCATCAACTAATTTTTCAATGGCTTCAGGTTGATCTCCACTTGGACTATATTTACTAACTAGTTCAAACATATATTCTCCCTCCAATTCGTGACTATTTTACCATAAATAAATAAAAAAGACATCATCATGATGTCTTATCTTTTTTTGTTCTTTAAACTTACTACTGAAATTCTATTTAATAACATAGCAAGGAAGTAATAAGTTACATATCCAATTAAAATTGCACGAGTAAATTTGAAATCATTTAATAGTTTAAAGTACTCTTCTGAGTTAGTTTTAATATCAATTTCTTTATAAGCTGTATATCTTACAATAGTTAATATTAATAATATAATAATTATAAAACAACCTACTAAAGCATGTCTTCTAATATCTGTTTTAAAGAACATATTAGCAACATAGAATATAATTGATAATACTAAAAGATTTAAACCAATTATTAGAAGTAACATAACTACTTCAAATGATTTACTTGCTCCTATTATACTAGATGAATAAATTGAGTATGAGAAATAACCTAATATAGGAAATACTATTATTGAAAGTAATACTGATGGAATAAAACTTACAACAATATCCTTAAATGTTTTTTCTTCTTTTTTATTAGCCATTTTAATCACCTATTCTTTTTTAAATTATAATTTATTGATATTTTTATATCAATATTATTTTTCAACTTTTTCTCCACAATTTGTACAGAACGAAGAATCTTTTTCTAAACGTGTACCACATGAAGTACAGTAAATATATTCTACTTCTTTTTCTTCATGAACATGTTCTTTTTCTTTAATTTTTTCTTCATTTTCTTTTTGTTCTCTTTCATAATCATTCTTTAAATATTTCTTAATACTTAAGAAGATTGCATATATTGCAGCTAAACCTGCAATTAACATATAAACAAATGAAGGAACATTATCTAATTGAGTAAGTAAATATATACCAGTAGTAATAATCAATAATAATGCTGTTCTAAAAATATTTTCACGATTCTTATAAGATAAGAATAATGTAATAATCAATTCTGATACGAATGTGAGTGTTACAACAATATCATAAGCAACATATGTATTTAATGCTAATACTACAAGTCCTACAATAAATACTACTTCTCCACCTTTGAATCTTAATAAAACATATGAAAGTGCAAAGAATAATACTACTAGAAGTGCACTATCAATTAGACTTTGACTTAAAGTTAATCTAGTAATAAATGCTAATAATGAGTAAATTATTGCAATAAATGAAATAATTTTTTCATTATCATTTTTATCAAGTATGTGAACTATTCCAAATACAGCTGCCATTGCTAAATATAAAAAGTGTTCATTAAAGACATCTAATTTAGCACATACATATATTGCTAATGTAGCAAGTAATATGTTACCAAATATAGGTTTCTCTTTATATGTTTTAGATACTACAAAATAGTTAACCAACATCATACCTGATATTAAGAAATAATCAAAGAAATCATATGGATATTGGAATGATGCAAAAAGTGTAATTCCAATTACAGTTAAGAACATATTCTTAAATGTTTTATTATTACTTAATACTAAACCAATTATGGCAGATACATTAATAATTGCAATCACTTCTGATGAAGTAATTGTAATATATTCTGCTATTAAAGATAGTAATGCAATAATAGATACAATTAATTTAAATGGTAATAAGTATTGTTCATATTTATCACTCTTAAGTGCATAAGTTGATACTAATGAACTTAATAATACAATTATTACAACTGGAATAACTGCTTCTTTTGTAAATATTGTATTAATCATAAGCATTAATGTGAATATATCAAGTACAATCTTAAAACCAAGTGCTTGTTTTCTATTATTTCCAATATCAAGCACACTAAATAACATATCTATTAAAGCAACTACTGCAACTAATACTAGACTTGCTCCATCAAAACTTGCGTATAACAAACTCATCCAAATCATGAATAATTCTATACCAATTGTCATGAATGATAGGAAATCAAATCCTAGATTGTCTTGTCTTCTAACATTTATAATAAGTACTGCTAAATTTAAAATACTTGCAATTAATTCAAGTCCAATTATCTCAGTAAATTTAGTATTAAATATCATAAATAATGTATGTAGTAGATTAATTAATGTAAAAAAGCTTAAACTTTCTTTTTTAACAAATATATTAATAAATAATAAGCATGTTAATCCTGCAAAGAATCCATAGAACACGCTATGATAACTGTCTACATATACAAGTGCAATATCATTAAATAATCCTTCTAGTGTTATTACTAGAGAAGCAAGTGCTAAGTTTAGATATTTTTTCTTCTTTTGTATAACATACGATATCACTGATATTAATACACCAAACAAGAAAAATACTGTAACTTTAGATAAATCAAAATTACCAATACTTAGTACTTGATGCCCATCAAATAAAGAAAGTGTTCCAAGCACTGAAACCATATATGATGCAAAACCTAGATCATATATAATTGATGAAGCTGTGTTTAATTTTAACTCTTTTTCAACTTGGAATGATAAAACAACTAATATGGTTGGTATTATCAAACCTAATACAAATTTAACATAATCTAATTTTATTAATGAACTTGCAAATAAACTTATATCAGCAAAAAATATCAATGTTGCTGCAATAACTAAGATCATTTGCATTCTTTTTAGTTTTTCAGTCATAAGTCACCATCATTATTTCTTTTTTTCTATGAAAACAGCATCAGTTACTTTATCAATTTTCTTAACAATAGTAATTGATTCAACTATTTCATATATAGAACTTAGTGTTAATAATATACCTAATATTCTTACAATTGTATTAGCTGTATCATTTGGATGAAAAATCATTACAATACCAAGTGATAAAACAATAATTCCTGATACAAATGAGTATTTCCAATTCTTTGAATAGTCTTTAATACTAATAGCAATTTGTATTTTATACACTGATTTAATACAAACTAGTACACCTATAAATGTAGTAATGAATTTTGGTAAAATAGCATCATTTATAAATAGATATAAACCTCCTGCAAAGAATACTACGCCAAGTGCAAATGATGCACTTCCTATTCTTTCCATTTTTGCTATTTTAAAGAATGTAATAATTTCATATATTCCTATTAACATTAATCCAATAGCTATTATTTTAGTTAATAAGCTTAGTGAGTCATCCGGATAAATAGCAAGCATAATACCAATTACAAGTGTTAATACCGAACTTACTATTAAACTTCTTTCACTTTTTTTAGCTTTAGAAACAAATATTTCTGATAAATTCATTCTCTCACCTTCCTAGTATTATTATAGGTTTATAAGCACAAAAAAACAATATCAAAAGATATTGCTTGGGCTTTAAAAATAAAAATGCAGTAGGCACTGCATATAAAGTATAACACACATTATACTATTTCGCCAAGAGAATCTACTTCAATCATATAAATTAATCTATAATCATCTTCTTTTACTCTGATTTGTAGGGCTGTATAAAAGTAATCTCCGTCATCCATGTCCTTTACATCAGTAAGAATTCCTTTTACTTTTTTACCATCTCTTAGCTCAACTTGTATATATTTATTTATTAAATCTTTTAAATCCATATTAAACTCCCTTTATTAATAAGTATGTATAACTTATTAAAAACAAAAAATTAAATAAAACAAAATACCACTTTCTTGTTTTATGATGAAATATATACATAGAAAGAATTGAACCAAATGCACCACCTAAGAAAGACATAAGTAAAAGGACTCCTTCTGGAACTCTTAGTTTTCTTTTTATAGCTTTTCTCTTATCTATATAATATATAAAAAATGATATTATATTTATAATAATTAGATACTTATATAATTTTTCCATAAAATTATTATAAAGATGTTGTATAATTATTTCAATAGTAAGGAGAATATATGAATATTGAAGTAAATAATTTAAATAAAATATTTGATGATTTTGCTCTTAAAGATATATCAATAAAAGTTCCTAAAGGAAAGATTGTTGGACTAATCGGTGAAAATGGTGCTGGTAAAACAACAATTATTAAATGCATATTAAATGCTATGTATAAGACTAGTGGTACAGTTAAACTATTTGGTAAAGAATATGAAGACGGACTAAAGAACGATATTGGTATTGTATATGATGATTCGTTTATAAATGAATCATTTAAAGTAGCAGATATTAATTTAATAATGAAAAAAATTTTTAGTAAATGGGATTCTAAAAAGTATTATAAGTTAATAAATGAATACTCTATTCCTAAAAATATGGAAGTTAAAAAGATGTCTACAGGTACTAAGAAAAAGTTAGAAATCGCAGTATGTTTATCACATAATCCTAAAGTATTAATACTTGATGAACCTACAAGTGGTCTTGATCCAGTTGTTAGAAGTGAGATACTTGATATGTTTCAAAATTATGTAGATGATAATGATAACTCTATTCTACTTTCTACACATATCACAAGTGACTTAGAGCATATTGCAGATGATGTAATATTTATTTCTAAAGGTAGTATTGTATTTGATAAACCTTTAAAAGATATCAAAGAAGACTACACAGTAATTGAGTTAAGTGATAAAGAATTTGATAACTTTAATAAGAAACATATTACAAGATATATTAAAAATAGACTTGATTATCAAGTATTAGTAGAAAAGAAAAATATGAGTAAAGAATATAATAAGTATATAAAAAGATTAACTACTCTTGATGATATTATGCTTTTATATATAAGAGGTAAAAAATGCGAGGATTAATAATAAAAGATATGATGTTTTTTAGAACATCGTGGAAAAGTTTACTTATAACTTTTATTGGTACTCTTCTATTATCTATTGCACTAGGTAATTATACCTTAGCAGTATGTGTAGTACCGCTTTATATAATGAGTTCAGGAATAAATACATTCCAAACAGATGAGTTCTATAATACTATGGCTTATACATTAAGTTATCCTTTAACTAGAAAGCAAATAGTACTTGCTAAGTATATATTTACTTTAGTAATGGCACTTATATCTATATTCATAGGTGCAGTAATATTTACACTTATACATATTATTATTCATCCAGGCTATTATGGTTTAAATATTAATATGATGTATAACTTATTACTATTAGAAGCTGCTGCTATTATAGTAGATTCCATTTTCTATCCTATTATTTATAAATATGGATGTGAAAAATCAAGATTAGTATTATTAAGTATAGTAATGTTACTTTTAGGAGTAGGCTCAATTATAAGTGTTTCTACAAATGTATTTCATGCAATTAAAATTGATTGGGAAGCAATAATAACATTTGTTAGAACATATGGTATTTATATAGTATCTACTACAGCTGTAGTTATGTATACAATATCTTATTTCTTATCAATTCTATTTTATAAGAAAAGAGATTATTAAAATTAGATGTAAATTTTTATGTCTAATTTTTTTTATTAATTTAAATTTATACATAAATTAGAAATGTTGTAGTAGTATTAAGGTAGGTGGTTAGAGTACTATAGGTTATGTAGATATTCTTGGTGTATCAATTGATACAGAATGTCGTAAAATACATAATTTTGTTTGGACATAGTTTCTGGAATTACAACAAAGATTTACACATCAGACTACCAAGTAAGTACTTAAAACGTACTGATTACCTTATATGTTTTAAAAAAATTCCCATTAATCGCAGGATGCTTTTAATGGAAGGCTTAAACTAGCAATCACATACTTGTCGATGAAAGACGAGTGCTAGGCTGTTAAATGAGAGAAGTATTTATTCAAGTAAATGTGATTATTCGACAATTTTTATTTTTTGAATTTAAAGTGAACACAAGCTGTTCATTGAAGTCTTATGGAGTAAGATATCAAATTTAAACTTTAGTTGGTATAACCAAATAAGAAAAATTTTTTCTTTCCCCTAAAAACTACTTCTATATCAAACTAAATACTTTAAATTTGAAATCTGTTGAAAAAAAGAACCTGATGCTAGGTTCTTTTTTTGATGCTTATTTACACACATATTCTTCTGTTTCTATTTTTAAATATTCATCTATTGTCATGTTATTTTTTAAGTTCATAAGTATAGATGTTTCATCAAATACTTTGCTATACTCATTCTTAATTTCATCAATATTCATTTTAGTTAAATCAAAAGTAATAGTAAGCATTACTTTATCATTTATATCTTCACTAGAAGTTGTTATACCTTCTGTTCCTTCATAGATATTTAACATATTAGTTAGAGTATCTGATAAGGAGTCCCCGAATTCTTTTCTAGAAAATATATTACGATATATTACTTTAGATACATAGTTACCTTTTGTATATAAATACATGTAATTATAACTACTTCCAATAGGAAGACCATCCTCATCTTTAGTAATAGATTCATAATAACAGGTTATATTAGCATCAGTTATTTCATAATTAGATATATCATCTTTTTTCTCAGTAAATACTACTAAACATGAAATAATAACAGTAATAATAAAACAAATTGTAAATATTAATAATTCTTTTTTCTTCATACGAGTATTATAACACATAAAAAAAGACTAATGTCTTTTAATTAAAGTTTACTAACTTGTGAGCTATTCTATATCCTTTAATAACTGTCCATCTTCCCGCTTTTCCCGGAATGGAAGCAAGCCCGGACATAGTAAATGGATTACGTACAATTCTATAAACTTTAATATTCTTAGCCTTTATTTCTTTTAACATATCTTTATATTGTTTTTCTCCTGAATCACTTTTAGATAATCTTGAGAATACTATTGCAAGTGTAATAAATAAAGATAAATGTCTTTTCATAACTCTATAGTGTTTTTTATTTTTAATGTCTTTTATGTTATATAGTGTTCCTACTCTTGTAGATACCAAGACTTGGTGAGAACTTCTCTTTATTAATTGAGGTTCTTGAACTGATTGATCTTCTCTACCAATGAAATAATGATATAAATCAAGATTCATATAATAAATTGATTCAGTATGTCTTAAAGCCATGTATACAAATAGATTATCTTCATAGAATACATGTTTAGGTAGTTCTATATCTGCTCTATCAAGCATATCTTTTTTAAATATAAGAGAATGTAACATTAGGTATTGTCTAGTTTTAAATCTATGTATATCATCCCAGCTTAATGCTTTGTTTTCATCAAATACATTTGAAAAATTAATAGATTGATTTTTTCTACCATCTGTATAAGTATATACATAATTGGTTACTATTAAATCTGTATTAATATCTTTTATTTTCTTAAGAAGTGTCTTTAAACTCTCCTCATCTAGCCAATCATCTGAGTCTACTACTTTAAAATATCTACCTGTTGCTTTCTTTAGACCCTGATTAATTCCTTCTCCATGTCCTCCATTTTCTTGGTGAACAACTTTTACTATATCAGGATACTTACGTTTATAATTATCTGCAATTTTACCTGTTTTATCTTTTGATCCATCATCAATGATGATTATTTCTATATCTTTTTTGTCGATAAGTAATGAATCGATACAATGTTCCATGTATTCTTCAGAATTATAACATGGTACAACAAAAGAAATTTGTTTCATATTATTTACCTCATCTTATAATTTTACCATCAACGTTTAAATCTTTATTAACCAAGCTATTATAAATTCTTAATTCTAAGAAAGTATCTTCAGTGCTTATATTTCTAAATAATACAGTTATAGTCTTTTTTTCCCCAACTTTTAAATTATTATCTATCGGTTCAATTAAACTATATTCAATATTATCATTTTGAACATAATAAATATTAAATACCGAATCTACATTACTATTACTAGTAACATTTAATTCAATTAGTTGTTCAGTATTTGCTGGAATAATAAAACTATTATTTTCACTTACAGTAGTAAGTGTATTATTTATTTCTATACTTGGTAACTCAACTCTATTAGTTGATGTAGGAGTGAAAAATGAGAAAGAAATAGTCATAAGAAAACATGTTAAAGTTAATACTGTAACAATTGAAAAATATAGACTTCTAGGTTTACTTAAAACTTTAAAAATTCTTTTCATAATTATCACTTTCCTAGCACTAGTATAACACATTTTTGTTAATTTACTAATATATATAATATATGTTATAATTTACACGGTGGTGTTATGAATACCTTTATAAATTATGTTCTTATATTTTATATAAGTTCATTTATAGGTTGGCTACAAGAGGTTATACAAACGATAATAAGCGAAAAAAGATTTATTAATAGAGGCTTTTTAATTGGTCCAATTTGTCCTGTTTATGGATTTGGTTCTATGGCAATTACTTTTTTCTTAACTAAATATGAGAGTGATCCTTTAGTTGTATTCTTTGGTGCAACAATTATATGTGCCGTTTTAGAATACTTTACTTCTTGGGCTTTTGAAAAGGTATTTAAGGCTCGTTGGTGGGATTATTCTAATATGCCTTATAATATAAACGGTCGTATATGTTTATTATTTAGTTTAGCGTTTGGATTAGGAGCTCTTTTAATAATATATTTCTTAAATCCAATTATAATTGCTGGAATTAATAAACATGTAAGTGAAAGTATACTATTAACTATAACTATAGTACTTCTTTCTATTCAGGCACTTGATATGATTGTTTCATTCTCAATTATATCTAAACTAAAAAATGTATCTAACTCAATTAGATCTGATAATACTGAACAAATTACTAAAGAAGTTAAGAAGTATATATATAATAGTACTAAACCTTATAGAAGATTATTAGAATCATTCCCTGATATTAAAATATACAATAGCATGGTACTAATAAAGAAGAGATTAACAGAATCTAGAAGAAAATATATTGAAAAGAAAAATAAAGAAAAAATCAAATATAAAGAAGCTAAAAAAAATGCAAAGAAAAAATACTTACGTTAATGTAAGTATTTTTTTTAGCACATTGTATCAGCACATGTTGATAAAACTAAGTTTTTATTATATGTTTGAAACATTTTTTCAAATTCAGTCTTTTGATAATCAACTATTTCACTTGTAAGTTCCATGTAAGGATCTTCTTCTTTAGGACTAATTCCTGTTGTCATCATAGTTGCTACACCCTTTTGTACTAATACAAAATTAGGTGCATATATTCTCTTTTCATCAATTGTAACTTTTTTCTCTTTACCTTTGCTATTTGTATATGTAAGAGGTTTGTATTCAGATAATACATTAGATAATTTAGTTAATAAAGTATAATATCCTGCTGTTCCTTCTTGTGTTCTAACTGCTTTATTATTAGAATCTAATTCATATTTATCTCTTATATTTAATACATCTAAATAATAAATCTTATCAACATTATTTTCCTTAGCTGTATTAATAAAGTTTTCTATAACACTTCTACACCAAGGACATTCAGCAAAACCAAAATAAACTATAAATGATTGTTCAGAATCAATCATATTAATTAATTCATCTTCAGTTGTGTAAACTATCATATTATCATCTATTATATTTATTTCTCTTACTGTTTTTCCTGTTGTTGTAGGTTTATTATTAATCTCTTCATATTCTTTTTTAAACTTCATTGAGTCTGTAACTAAATTTTCATTATTTGTTGTAATATCACTTTCAGTATATAGTTCACTAAATATGTATACTATAAATAATGCAACTATTAGAAATATACAAATAACAAAGGCTACTGTTTTCTTCTTCATGCAATATTTGCCTCATTTCCATTTCTAATTATAACATATATGTTTTTAGAAAATAAACCAAAAGTTAATCTAACAACTATTATAAAAGGTTCATATGTAGTATAATTTAGTATAGGAGGCTTTATATGAAAGCATTTTTAAGAAAATTAAAAAAATCGAAGCTAAGTATACGTTTAATTTACTATTTTGTAGTATTACTATTCTTAGTTTCTTATATATTATTTACTAAATCGTTGCTATCTCTTAGTAATATTGAAACAACTATAAGAGTTATAGTTATTATTAGTCTAGGTACACTTCTATTAATCTATTGGTTTATAGATTTGCTACTCTTGCTATCAAAGAAAAATGCAGCAGTAGTTGTTATAAGTGTATTTGCTATGTTAATATCATGTGTATCAATTGTAGGAAGTATATATATTGATAAAGCTCATGGTTATATTTCAAATATGACTGATGATAATGAAGTAGTTTATACTTCTAAACTAGTTTTATTAAAGGATACAGCATTTGCTAATAGTAGTAACTTTACTGTTGGTATGATCAATAATGATACAGATGTTGAAGGTAATACGTTAGCATATGAGTTAATTAAAAAAGAAAAAATTGATAAAATAAAAATCAATAAATATGATTCATATTATGAAATGCTTGAATACCTATATGATGGGAAAATAAATGGTGTATTCCTTGGTGGAGATTATGTTGAAACATTCTCACCATTCGATCAATACGCTAATATTGGTGAAGAAACTAAAGTACAATTTGAATTTTCAAAGAAGATGAAACCAACTAAGGTTATAGAAAACACTAATTCAAATGTAACTGAACCATTTACTGTATTATTAATTGGTGTAGACTCAGATAAAGATAGATTAAACTTTAACTCAGGATTTAATGGAGATACTTTAATGGTTGCATCATTTAATCCTAAAACATTAAGTGCAACAGTATTTTCTATTCCACGTGATACTTATGTACCTATTTGTAATAAAGGTATTTCATCAAAGATAAATTCATCATCAGCGTATGGAGGTCAATGCGTTGTAAAAACAGTTGAAAATTTAATAGATATTAAAATAGATTACTACGCTATGATTAATTTCAAAGGTGTAGTTGATTTAGTAGATAATTTAGGTGGTATTACAGTAGATGTTGAACCTCCTAATGTTAAAAACAAATATAATGGTCAAGTGTGTGAACAAGACTCTAAACGTAGATTTGGTAGAGACATCATTTGTATGGATACAGGTGTTCAAAGATTAAATGGTGAACAAGCACTTGCTTATGCAAGATGTAGACATTTATATTTATCTTCTGACTTTGCACGTATACAACATCAACAAGATGTAGTTCAAGCAATGGCAAATGAACTTAAAGGTATTAAATCAGTAGATGACTTTTATAAAGTATTAGAAGCTATTTCCAATAACTTAGTTACAAATATGTCTACTGCTAACATAATGAGTTTATATAATGTATTTAAAAGTACTATAGCAAGTGCTAATAATGATTCACTTATTAACATTCAAAAGACTTTTTTAAATTGTCGTGGTGAAAGTATAATAATACCTAATATTAGTAGAACAATGCCTGTTAGTGCACTTATTTATTCTGAAGCAAGTTTAAATGAAATTAAAGATGCCTTAAAGGTTACTTTAGAGATTAAAAAGCCTACTCTAATTAAAACATTTAGTTTTGATATAAATGAAGCTTATGAGCCTAAAGTAATTGGAAAATCTACATATTCTTATAATGACAATAATACACCTCTTCCAAGTTTCATTGGTAAGAGTGTTGATTATGCGAAGTCATGGTGCCAAGAACATAATATTTCTTACACTATTGAGCAATATAATCCTGATGATGCAAATTATAATCCTGATTATGGTGAAGGATATATTGTATATCAAAGCTTATTAAAAAATACTATTGTAAGTACTATTAATGAAATTACATTTGGTATAAATGGTAGTACTTCATCTACTAAAACTACTAGTACAACTGAAAAAACTACAAACAATACTTCTGTTATAGATGATGATGAGGATGAAGGAGGAGAAGTTACTCCTGCTCCAACACCTGGTGTAGTAATAAATAATCCTACACTTGATGATGAAGACTAAAAAAAAGAATCTATCAAGATTCTTTTTTATTTTGCTAATATATATTTACCTAAACTATATTCAGCATAGTTATACCAAATAGTAATTGATGTATTACCTATACTTCTTAAATATAATGTTTCTTTTACTTCGTTAGAACCATCTTTATATACGAATTCACCTGTTCTAGAATTGAATTCATATTCTGCGTTATCTATAAGTGTTTCTCCTTCTTTTATTAAGGTAATTCTATCCTCGCCTATTTCCAATGACATATCATGGAAATCACTTTGCCATTTGTTATTTCTTATTTCTCTTATATCATAGACATTTTTTGTTGCTTCATTTTGATTATATTCATAATATAAATATCCAAATACTGACATTAATACTAAAGCTACAATGCCAAGTATAATATCTAAATTTCTATTAACTGGATCTACATATCTTCCTTCGTTCATATTAATCCTCCATTACATTTGGAAAATCAAATGATTCAACTTTCCACATTTTATCTTCAGTTTTATATTTTAATTTTAACATTGCTGATTTGTAATCTGGTGTTTTTAAACCTTGTTCCTTGTAATTAGTATTATAGTAAATGATTTTACCATTTATAGTTCCACCAGACATATTAGATGAAAGTGAATAACTATCAATATGTAATATTGATTTACCAATTGTATTTTCTAGTTTATAGACATTTCCGTCTTTTTCTAAAATAATTGGTAATCCTTCAGACATATATTTAATTGGTCTACCAGCTGTCTTCGAATAGAAGAATATCTTATTAAGAAGTGCTTCTCCATTATAAACAATACCATATTTATGATTATTATATATAATCATATCTTTTTCACCAGGTTTAACATGTTCTAGTAAATATGAAGTATTAATCAATTCATCGTTAGTAACATCATATAGGTAACTTAAGATATCAAAATATATCTTTACTAAAGCTTTTTGTTCTGATGTAGTTGTTATATTCTCTTTAGTAACTAATTCATCTTTAAATAGTTCATCAATATTATAGTCATAATAAGGACTATTTAAGTTACCTTGTTTTTTAGTAGTTGTTATAGTTGTTTCTTCTGTGGTAGTGTTTGTTAAATCCCCTGCTCTTGTAGAACTCTTATCTGCTGTTGTTAATAATTCAGGTATTTTTTCATTTTTATCACGTAAGCTTCCTATTAATTGAATAGCAGCCAAAACACATAAAATAACTAGTCCAACATTAAAAACTATTAATATAATATTTAATTTTGTAAATTTAAATTCATCTTTTATCATATATATACCTCTATATAAATATACCCTAAAATGATAAAAAATGCTCTATTTTTTCATTTTTTTAATAAAAATCGCAAAAAATTGCTATTTTTGTGAAAAAAAAATTTGACAAAGGGGTTCATATTTGCTATTATATCTACTCGACAAAGGGGTTATATATTTATAATGTTCTGTTGTTAATGGAAATCTTTTATATCTTTCATTGATATATTTTATCATCTTCCTATCTTACAAATACATAAGTTTGAAAGAGATTTCCATTTACCACTTTTGAATTTATGTATTTTCTTATTATCTGAAGTAACCATAAGGTTACTTTTTTTGTCCACAAAAAAATAGATCCATTAGGATCTATTTTGAACTCTTTTTAGTAGCAGGTTTCTTTGCTGATTTCTTAGTTGAAGTTTTCTTTGCTTCAGCTTTTTTTGTTTCTACTTTCTTAGTAGTAGTTTTTTTAGCTGGTGCTTTTTTAGTAGAAGATTTCTTAGGTTCTTCCTTTATTTCTTCTTCAATTTCTTCAGCAACTTCTTCTTCATCTTTAGAAGAACTTCTACCAAAGATAATAGCAATGATAATAATTACTGTTACGCCTAAAACAATATATCCAACTACATCATTTGCTGATGTGTCTTTATTTTCTTTTACTGTTGCTTCTCCACTTCCTACTGATGCTACAATGTCAGTATATGAAGAATCACCTGAATTAGCTTTATTGTATGAAGTCTTAATTGCTTCAACTAATTCATTTGTTGCATCTTTTACTGCTGCTTTAACTGATTCATCTGTAGATGTTATATCAGGGAATCCTGAAGAATAGTAATCACCAACTACATAGAATGGTACTCCTGATGCAGTAGTTCCAAGTGTAGTAGCTACATTTTTCATTAAATCTCTATTTTGATCATTTGACCATACTTCATAGTCAACTAATTCAAACATGTAGTTAATACTTGTATCAGCTTCTAATCCTGAAATTACTTCATGAAGATGAGCACAATGAATACATGTTGAACCATAGAATACATATAATTTAACTGGTGTTCCTACTCCATCTTTTTTATCAGCTTTTTTAGTTGTTTTTTCTGTTGTTGTAGTAGTACTTTTTGCTTTCTTAGTTGTAGTAGCAGCATTAACACTTACAACTGGCATTAAAAGTACTAAAAATATTAATAAATAATTAAATAGTTTTTTCATTTTATTCCCTCCATGATTTAATTATAACATAAATACGCATGTTTAAACCAAAAAGTTTATTATCAAATAAAAAAAGAATAGTTAAAAACTATTCTTATGATAATACGAATGTACCAATTCCTAAAGGTAATCCTGTTAAATACCATAGAAGTAATAAAACAACCCACATTACTAACATGAATATAGCATATGGAGTTAGGTATCTAATTGATTTACCCATACCAGTTCCAGATTTATCATATTTATCTAAATAGGCTAAATATATAACAAAGTATGCCATAACAGGAGTTAAGCCATAAAGGACTGTTCCTGTTGATGAAAATAATAATTGTGCATATTCAGCAGAGAATCCACTAGTCATTAGAAGTGGAACTACAGTACCTGATAATATCTCCCATCTAGCTGTTAGAGATGGTAAAAATATTGTTGATATTGTACTAATAAATATTACAAGTCCTACCAAAGGTAATCCTGTAAAGTTAGATTTATAAATAATATTAGATAAAGATGCAGTTATTAAATATCCAATATTAGTATATTTATATAAAGAAACAAATATACTAGCAAAGAATATAAGAATAATAATCTTACCAATATCATCAAGTGACTTAGCAAGGAAGTCACATACATCTTTATGGTTTTCTATAGTTTTAGCACCAATTCCATATAGGAAGCCTATAAGGAAGAACATAAATGTAATAACAAATATGAATCCACTATTGAAGAATGAATTGGCTCCAAATAGTTTATCTATGTATCTTGCTTGTGAATAATCAAGGAAATTACCTCCGAATTGTACATATGGAATTATATTATAAATAAGAATTATAAAATATAATACAAAACCAGAGCCTGCAAAGAATAATCCTCTTACTTCTTTTCTTGTTAATTTATCTTTATCAATTATAATTTCATTTGAATCTTCTTCGTATTTTCCTAACTTAGGAATAATCACTGCTTCTGTTACATATGTTATAAGACCTGCACTAATAAGTGTTGCAAATAACATTATAAATAAGTAACAAGAAGATGACATTGAATATGATTCAATTATACTTGCTGAATTAACTGTTAGATTAGATAAAGCTGAGTCTAATCCACTCATGGTGAGGTTAATACCCATACCACAGGAAACTGCTACAAACGATGCAATTATACCTGATAAAGGATTTCTTCTACCATGTTTAAATAGTAATGCTGCAAGTGGAATTAATACTACAAACGATACATCTCCACATATACTTAAAATAATACATATCAATGTATAAAAATATGTAACTAAATACTTAGGCATTTTTTTAGTAACTAGAAAGAAGAATGATGATAGAAAACCACTTTCTTCCAAAATACCTACTCCTATTAATGAAATTAATAACATTATTAATGGTGCAAATGATGAAAAGTTAGATACTGTATTTGCAAATATGTATTTAATTCCTCTTAAACTAAATAATGATTCAACAGTAACTAAGTTTGTTTGATATGCTCCAGTTACAGAATTAACCGTATTATAACTAGCAGATGCTCCAAATAAATTAAGGATTCCACTAATAATAATTACAGCAAATGTTAATACTATAAATGTCATCATAGGATGAAGTGTTATTTTATTTTTTTTACTCTTAAATGGCTTCATCTATAACTCCTTTTAATTTCTTTTTAAATTCTTGTCTATCCATCATGATTTCATGACCACAGTTCAAACATTTAATTTTTATATCAACTCCTACACGGGTAATAATCCATTTGTTTTCTCCGCATGCATGAGGCTTTTTCATGATAACTTTATCATCCACTTTAAATATTTTATTTTCCATTATGAACCTCTATTTGAGTGTAAGGAATCTTTATACCTACTTTATCAAATTCATTTTTGATATAAGATAATGCTTTTCTTCTTACATCCCATTTGTCTTGAATCATTGTATTTATACTAATTAAATAATCTACACTTGATGAGCTTAAATCATCAACACCAAGATACTCAGGTTCGCTTATTACTTCAGGCCATTCATTCATATCTTTACAAATACGTTCCAAAGTCTTCTTAACTTTAGTTTCTTTTTCTTCATAAGCAACAGGTATCTTTAAACGAATGGTTGCATCTTTATAGCTCATGTTTTCAATCTTTGTTATTTCTCTATTAGAAATAATCATTGTAATTCCATCAGCTGACTTAATTTTAGTAGTCTTAAGACCAAATTCTACAACTGTACCTGTGAACCCATTACATGTAATAATATCTCCTACTACGAAGTAATTATCCAAAATAATGTTTACTCCCATAATAATATCTTTAAGTGCATCTTGTAATGCAAGACCAGCAACAGCACCTGCTACTCCTAAACCTGCAATAATACCACTAACATTTACTCCCCAACTTGAAAGAATAATAATAGCAGCTATTATAATTACAAAATATCTAACAACACTATTAATAAGTATTACTACTGTCTTTCTTTTCTTAGCATTATAGTTATGTGTATCACCTTTAAATAACTTTTTTATTACTCCAGAAAAAGATTCAACAATGATTACAGAAATCATTACAGTAATAATTGGTACATAGAATTCTTTAGATCTAAGTACACCTAATAACCATTCTTTAGTCATGATTATTCACCCACTTTTATATTCATTATATCCATTATTCTTGAAAGATCTGCTTCGCTATCAAAAGAAATAGTAATCTTATTAGATTTAATATCTACTTTTGTTCCAAGTTTATCTTTCATAGTTCTTTCATATATTCTATATCTTGTATTATCTTCTGATGCTCTTTTAATTGGTTTTCTCTTAATGATTTCTTCATCTTTAGATAATTCTTCTAAAGCATGAACACTAATACCTTCTTTTTTAACTTTATTAGCAAGTTCTTCTATCTTATCTTCATCTTCTATTTTAGATAAAACTCTTGCTGCAGACATAGAAATCTTACCTGCAACTACATCTTTTTGAACATCACTAGGTAGCTTTAATAATCCAAGTAAGTTAGTAACATATGATCTAGATTTTTTAAATTTAGATGCTACTTCTTCTTGAGTTAAATCCATTTTATCCATGAAGTTTTTATATGCTTTGGCTTCTTCAATTGGACTTAAGTTTTCCCTTTGAATATTCTCTAATAAAGCAATTTCCATCATCGCTTGATCGTCAAAATCTTTAATGATAGCTGGAATGGTTGATTTACCTGCTATTCTAGAAGCTTTAGTTCTTCTTTCACCAGCAACTAATTCATACCCTTTTATGCTTTTCTTAACGATAATTGGTTCTAAAACACCATGTTCTTTAATACTCTCGGCTAATTCATTTAGAGCTTCTTCATCAAAATGCAATCTAGGTTGATATGGATTACTTCTAATTTCTTCTACAGGAATTAGTTTAATTTCATTTTCTGGTGTAGTTTCAACAATTGATTTTTCAAGTGTATCAAAATCCATTTGACTAACATTAACTGAAAATAATTGTTCTAGACCAGTTCCTAGCGCCTTTCTCTTAGTATGTTTCTCGTTCGTTTGACTCATCTCTATTGATAACCTCCTTAGCTAGATTAATATATGCCTCAGCAGCTTTGCTTGTTGGGTCATAATCACATATTGGTTCACCATGACTTGGTGCCTCTACTAATCTAATTAATCTTGGTATGATTGTGTTAAATACTTTCTCGTGGAAATACTTTCTAACTTCTTCTACAACTTCTAAGCCAAGATTAGTTCTTGAATCTAATAATGTAAGTAAAACTCCTTCAATTTGTAATCTAGGGTTTAACTTTTGTTGAGTCATAATAATTGTGCTTAACAATTGAGTAATTCCTTCAAGTGCAAAGAATTCACATTGAACAGGGATAATAACTGCATCTGATGCACATAATGCATTAGTAGTTAATAATCCAAGACTTGGAGGACAATCTATAATAATGTAATCATATTGCTTTGAAACAGGTTCAATTACATTTTTTAATTGTTCTTGCATTTTATAGTTAGGATCTTGAGTTGCATTAGATACTAATTCTGTTTCAATACCAGCTAAATTTATTGTTGCTGGTAATACAGATAACTTAGTAAATTTAGTTTTAATGATAGCTTCTTTTGCATTAGAAGATCCAATTAAGCATTCATATATACTAGACTTAACTTCACTTTTATTTATGCCTAATCCTGTTGATGTATTTCCTTGTGGATCTAAGTCAATTAAAAGAGTCTTTTTCCCTAGTTTACCTAAAGAGGCTGAAAGATTAATACTTGTAGTAGTTTTACCTACACCACCTTTTTGATTAACTACTGAAATAACTCTTGTCATAAATATCACTGCCTTCTATCTAAATTATATCAAATTTCATTTAAAAAGAGTATAAATACTCTTCTTAAATAACCAAATTATTAACATATACCATCAGGTACTATTTCTTGATTTAAAATACTTAAATCTTTTAGTGAATAAATTCTTTTAAATACTGTATTAGTATCACATAAATAATATTCTAAGTTGTTATTATTTAGTACTGGATACTTATCTTTATAAAGAACTAAATCATCTGTTCCTTTGAAAGATGTTAATACGTTGTTAAGAATTGTATGTTCTTCTCCTTTTGATGTATATACCTCAGTTGTCCCATCATAAGTGAAAACAACATAATCTTCTTCTACAATTATGTAGAAGTCTTTATTGTTTCTTGCAAAGTCATTAATTGATTCATTAAAAACATATAAAGGAATTGCATTATTATTATATTGAAGTAATGCTATTCCGGATATACAATCTTTCTTTTCTTCATCATAGTTTGTACATTTAAAATAATAGTTTGTATTTTGATAATCTATGGATAATGAATAATTGCCATCAAATTTTTTATCCATGATAACATCTTTAAGTGTAGTAACATATGAAACTGGGGAGTCGTTTGGAATAAGTTCTTTTGTAGTTTCAACAACCTTGGTAGTAGTTGTAGGTTTTTCTTCTTCAAATTTAGTGTTTTCACCCATTAGTTTAATAAACATAAACATTCCAAAAATACTACCAGCTAATATTAAAGAAAAAATAACAAATGTAGCTGTTGAACTATATACATTTATTTTTTTACTTTCTTTCATATTACTTAAATAGTCCTATTAGAGATTTGGCATAAGATCCAAATATTTCTAGACTAAATCCTCCATCTTTTGAAGATATTAATGCAAATACAATAAAAATTATTAAAACAACGACTATAAGAACAATCATTATAATAAGAGTTGAACTTCTATCTTCGCCTTCCATATTATCACCTATAATTAGTATAACAAAAAAATGATTAAGAAAGTAGCATATTTACTTATAAATTAAAAAGTACTTCATTTGAAGTACTTTTTTTATTCTTTATCTGAAGACTCTTCGTTAGACTCTTCTTCACTTTCCTCTAAAGCTTCCTTTAGTTCTTTTTCATTCATTTTAGTATATCCTTTGATACCAGCTTCTTTAGCTTGTTCTTTTAAGTCTTCAATGGATTCTTTGCTATCTTCTTTTTTGCTTAATGTACCAGTTGCAACAACTTCTTCAATTTCTTCTTTAGTAATTGTTTCTCTTTCCATTAATACATTTGTAATAGCCCATACTAATTTTTCATTCTCTTTTAAGATTCTCTTTGTTTCTTTATAACAAGACTCTATAATCTTTTGAACTTCTTTATCGATTTCAAGTGCTACAGCATCTGAGAAATCACGAGCTTTATTATAGTCTCTTCCTAAGAAGATTCCTTCACTCTTTTCTTCCAAAGTAACAGGTCCTAAATCAGACATACCATATTGAGTAACCATTGATCTTGCAATCTTAGTTGCTTTACTAAAGTCATCTGATGCACCAGTTGTAGTTTCACCTAAGAATAATTCTTCTGCTACTCTACCACCAAGTAAACCAGTAATACGAGCTAGTAATTCGTTCTTAGTATGAACTGCCATTTTTTCTTCTTTAGGCATCATCATAGTATATCCACCAGCTACACCTCTAGGTATAATTGTAATCTTATGAACATCCTCAGCATCTTCAAGTTTTAATCCAACTACTGCATGTCCTGATTCATGGATAGCTACTAATTGTTTTTCTTTTTCTGAGTATTTACGAGATACTTTTGCAGGTCCCATTAATACTCTATCTGTTGCTTCATCAATTTCAGCCATTGTAATTTTATCTTTATTACGTCTAACTGCAAGTAATGCTGCTTCATTAAGTAAGTTTTCTAGATCAGCTCCACTAAATCCTGGAGTTCTATGAGATAAGTTCTCTAAACTTACGCTTGGAGCAAGTATTTTACCTTTTGCATGAACTTTTAAGATATCTAATCTTTCATTTGGATCAGGTAAACTTACTGTTACTTGTCTATCGAAACGACCTGGTCTTAATAATGCAGGGTCAAGTACATCTGGTCTGTTTGTTGCAGCCATAACGATGATACCTTCATTAACACCAAATCCATCCATTTCAGTTAATAATTGGTTAAGTGTTTGTTCACGTTCATCATGGCCTCCACCTAAACCAGTACCTCTTTGTCTACCAACAGCATCGATTTCATCAATGAATATTAAACATGGAGCTGAAGCTTTTGCTTGTTTAAACATATCTCTTACACGAGATGCTCCAACACCTACGAATAATTCAACGAAATCTGAACCACTTATATAGTAGAATGGTACATTTGCTTCACCAGCAACTGCTCTAGCAAGTAGAGTTTTACCAGTTCCTGGAGGGCCTTCTAATAAAACACCTTTAGGGATTCTTGCTCCCATTTTTTGGAATTTTTTAGGATTCTTTAAGAAGTCGATAATTTCAGCAACTTCTTCTTTTTCTTCTTTTAATCCAGCAACATCTTTAAATCTAACTTTTCCACCATCTTCTGATAGTTTAGCTCTAGACTTACCAAAATCAATTGAGTTGCTGTTAGTTTTATTTAATCTTGAAAATAGTAACATGCATCCACCTAATATTAAAACAATAGGTACTACATTAACTAAAACAACAAGCCAACTAGAATTTTCTGAATTCTTAATAATCTTATATTTGAATCCATTTAATTCACGATATTGTTCGATAGTTTCATAAGTACTACTTGTTAAAGGTGCTTGAGCTGTAAAGTATTCATTATCTTTAGATTTTCTTAATTTACCTGTAACAATGATTACTCTATCTCCTGATCTTTCAGATACTCTTACTTCTTCTACTTTATCTTCTTGAAATTCCTTAAGTAATTCATCATAGTTAAGTTGTTTATAAGAATCATTACCTAAGCCAAATACAACTAAGATAATTGCAACAACTACAAATAACATTAAATAAGGACTAAATTTCTTATATTCTTTACTTCTCTTGTTCATTCTTCTTCTCCTTTTCGTACTTAATTATTATATCATAATTACTATCAATTGCCATATCAAAATCACTTTTCTTTAACCCTGGAATCCAAACTATTTCGTTTTTACTATTTAGTACAACTGGATAACTATTTCTTAATTTTTTAGGTACTTTTTCATTGATTAAAATATCTTTTACTTTCTTAGTACCTTTCATATTCTTAATTTTGATAGTATCGCTTTCGTGTTTATTTCTAACATAATATGTATCCTTAGGTAATCGAATTGTATAATTTGACTTATCATTAGATGAAGGAACAATAACAAGTTTCCCTGTTGGAATAATAGTTTCTTCTTTTATCTCTTTATTATATTCTTCAAAAGAATTACTATCACTTGTAAATATTAACTTATTATATTCTTTAATTACTTTTACATCTCTTGGTAAATCAAGTTCAATATTTGGTTTACTACTCTTAATAACTTTAAATATTTCATCAATATTATTAGAACCTACATAATATAGGTTATCAGGATACCAAGGTCTAATGATTTCTTGTAATACTTTTTCTTTTAAGAAGTCATCAAGTTTATTAAACATGTTAATATCTAGTGTATTATCAACATATATTTTACTTATTTCTTCATAAACTAACTTATTAACATAGTCATAGTAACCTTGTAATATATTATGATATTTAATGAATTGTTCATGAATATTTGAGTTTTCATTTTTTAAAAAAGGTAAGATATGATGTCTATATCTATTTCTAGTATGTTCATCTTCAAAATTAGTATTATCTATTTTATATGGAATATTATTCTTTTTATTTTCGTTTTCTATTTCTTCTTTTGTCATATAGATAAGAGGTCTAATAATCTTATATGTAGGTTTTTCAGTAATAAAATTAAAACCTGCATATCCATTCAAAGTAGATCCTCTTGCAATACGCATAAGGATTGTTTCAATTAAGTCATCACCATGATGAGCTGTAAATAAATATTTAGCATTATATTTCTTAATAAGCTCTTCAAAGAAATTATATCTAAACATACGAGCAAAGTTTTCAAAGTCTTTAACAGGTGCATCAATAATCTCTGTACCCTCAAAGATAATATCATGATCCTTACAATAATCTTCCATGAATTTAAACTCATCAACAGATTCTTTGCGAACATTATGATTAACATGTGCACATACAACTTTTAATCCAAGATTTTTTAGGACATACAAAAGATACATGCTATCTGGACCACCTGAGCATGCTACAATTACTGGTTCATCAGTACTAATATTTAGATTTTTGATAAAACTAATTGCTTCTTTCATATTAATCCTTTCAAATTATATGTAGTATAACTTAAAACACATAAATAAACAAGAAAATAAAAGGAAGAACCGTCGTTCTTCCCTAGGAAATAGTGTTATTTAATTAGTTTTTTCTTAATTTTCTTGTTAATAGATAAATTGAAGATAACATTAATGTAGCTACGTATAATAAAATGTTATCTCCTGTCTTTGGATTTTTAATTTCTTCTCCAGCAGCTAAAGTATAAATACTGAAGTGATCAGTTTCAAATATAGCATATTTACCATCATCTGAGATAGTAACTGCATACTCTTCAACTTTATCATCTTCGTCAACATAATATACTTTTAATTCTTTGTTCTTAAACTCATCTTTAATAGGTAATTTTACTCTAAATTTACCATTGTCTAATTTAGTAATCATTTCATTATTAGAACTTGTTGATAAACTTAAATCAAACATATCAACATTTGTAATCTTTAACAATTTAACAATCTTATCATATTCGTCACCAGAAGTAATTCTTGCAACATGAATAAGTGTATCTAGTGGAATTACACCATCAGTATATACTTCTACTCCGCTAGAAACATCTACAGTTTTAACTGTTTTATCATCTTTTAGACCATCATCATTTTTAATTACAGCTATTCTAACTTCTTCTTCTGTTTTTAATGTAACTTTAACAACATATTCATAAATAGAATCATTTAATTCAATATTTGCCATTTCAGATTCAGCAAACTCATCTGCATTTGTGATTGCTGGAGTTTGACTTGCAAAAAAATCTTTTTCAGATTGTTCCTTGTTATTATAGTCATTTACAAAATCATCATAAATATATTTTTGTAAAGTTAGTTTTTCTGTAGGTAAATTCATTTCAACTTCTACAGTATCTATATCAAAATATTTTGATAATCTATCCTTAACAGCTTTTAATGTAGCTTCTTCTGAAGCGTAATTAGTTGTACTTGGAACATATACTGCATTTGTAGATTGAACTAATACCATTGGACCAGATCCATAGTATACGCCATCATATACAAAAGCAAATTGTCCACCTCTATCAAGGCCATATACAGTATCTCCACCATAACCTACAGCTAGTTTAAAATTATTATATTTAATTTTTTTTCTAACTTCACTAGAAAAATCAGCCAAACTTATTTCCATAGAATAGCCATGATTATCTGTTGCAGAGTCAGGATGTGCTCTTAAATATCTCATACTACTTATTAAGAAACTAATTGCTTCTATATCATTTAATTGATATTCTTCGCCATTTTCATCCATTTCTGCTATTAATCCATCTACTACTTTCTTAACAGCTGGATCATATTCATATTTTACTTTGACATGTTTTTCTTCTTCTGAAGTTCCATTTTTACGGATATATACTTTATTAATATCCTCATCATCGGAACGTAGACTATAGTCTTTCCAATAACTGTCTTCTGCTAAAATATTACCAAATAGAAAAGATCTTTCATTTTTATCTTCTATTGGTATAGCCTTAACAGTTATTTCTCCAGCTGCTATCATTTCATCGATTGTAGCAGCTTTTACTATAGGCATTAATGCGAACGCTAACGCAAAAACACTCACGCATTTTAAAAGTTTTTTCATAACACCTCCTATACACTATATCCTAAATTCATTATATAGAATGATAATAATCTCAGTCAATATAATTAAACACATAAAAAGAAGAGACCTTCACCCGTCTCTTCTTAATAGATATATTCAGTGTAATTCTATATTTTTTTTCGTTAATTTTTATTGTAGATAAAGTGTCTTTTCTTTTTTATACATACATTAAATCTGTCACGTTTAGTTTTCCTAAATCATTATTACTAAGTTTTTAGTATACATCAACTTTTCTAATAATATTTCACTAATTATATTTAATGTTTACTAATCTTTCCATAAGACTTCTAAATATCACTTCTACGTTTAATTAACTATTGAACTTTTATCTTCAATAAGGAACTAGTCTTTACTCATTTATCTAATGGGATTATTCGTCAGTCAATAATTCTACACCAGCATCTTTAGTTTAGAATAATTTACTCTTGAAGATTTATTTTTTCATATGTTTTTGAATTTTTTATTCTCGGAAAACATATAACCAAATAACTCTTTGCATTGGATTTTTATTTCCTTTTGATAATTTTATATTTAACTAGTCCCATTCAATTCAATTTTGATATAAGGAATCGAATGGGTTTATAAAGTTCCGCTTCTACATACCTCCATGATTGGTCTTTTAAAATCATTTGCAATAATTGTATAAGCTTTCAATGCTTTCACGCTTCTAAGCATTATAGTTATTACACCTCCTACACACC
>OCVV011341351.1_pt1 | contig 45587 bp, 37 predicted proteins | sample 1539721 | NCBI WGS metagenome assembly OCVV01 (sample SAMN02144230, study PRJEB22623) | gut metagenome | biome: sheep rumen | host: Ovis aries | place: New Zealand | reverse complement strand
GACTTCCCCGAGGCTTGGATTAAGGGCACGTTCGAGAATGATACGACTGTTGTGTTTGCAACTCCTCAGCTGTTGTCAAGCGAAGACGGAGTGTACTTTGCCTCTGCTGGCGAATCTTCTTACGCTGAGGAATATATCTTGATTTATGATCCCAAAACAGGTATCTTCACGGAAGGCGGCTACGATCCTATGATTACGTCGGATTTGACTTCTTTCTCTCTTTGGCAGTATTACTATGGTTACGAAATCAAGCCCATTACGGAGAATGCCGCTGTTCCTGGAAAGTCTGCTATTACTGGCATGAACTATAAGGTGACGGGCGACGATGTCCTCGAGTTTGCGCTCGCCAAAGTGGATGTTGACGGCAATGGTTTGGTTGATGATAAGCTTTCCTACAAGCTGTGGTACGTCACAGCTGAGGGCGACACGCTTGCTGCTAAATTCACGTCGGCCGACTATCCTGCTCTCACGGAGGATATGGAGGAGATTCCTGCTACCTTTACCGATGGCTCGTACATCCAGAGTGGCGCACTCGCCATCAACATGGAGAATCACTCCACTTGGAAGTCCATCGGTATCCAGTGCATATATTATGGTGGCGAGGAGCGCAATGAAGGCGAGATTGCCTGGTACACTCCCACATGGCCGTTCACTGTTACTCTGCCCGAGGGCTTGACTGTATCTGAGCATAACTTTAATGGTACGAACTCCAGAAGTGGTGCTGCTATCGAAAGGATAGTAGGTATTGCCTTCGATGGTAACGATATGTACATCCGTGGCCTTGGTTCTGTGGACGAAACTGCATGGGTGAAGGGCACGAAGAATGCCACCGGCGACTACGTCTTCCCCGCAGGTCAGGATCTTGGTCTTTACTACGACGAAGACCGTCTCTTCTTCATTGGCTATGCAGACAGCAAGGTGACGGACGCCATCTTGACTGTTGACGCTGCAGGCGGCGTATATACGTTCACAACCGGCATCGTCGAGAATGCTGACTATACTGACAAAATGTATACTTTGCTCAACATCGCTTCCGGCGCTACCATCAGCATTGCTGAGAGCGTGCCCGAAGTGCCTACAGTTGTTGAGGTTCCCGAAGGACTGCAGACAGAGAGCTGGATATTCTCCGGCACCGACTACTTTGACAAGACCTCAGTAGCCCGCAGCGTGAAGGTTGGCTTTGATGGCGACGATGTTTATGTTCAGGGTCTATCCTCCGAAGTACCTGCTGCATGGATTAAGGGTACGTTGGACGGCGACCAGCTGACCTTCAAGTCAGGTCAGTTCCTTGGCGGTGCCGACTCCCTCTTCTTCATCGGCTACAACTTGAAATCTGGCATCAGCGACTATGTGATGACATACGACGAGGAGGCCGGCAAGTTCACCAACGATGATGTCAACAGCTTGCTTGGCGTCAATGCATACAAGGACAAGGTTCAGGCATCTCTGTATGAGTTCTACAACACCACGAAGATTGCCAAGATTGTGAATAGGGCTGCTACTCCTGCCACTCCTTCCATTAAGACGATAGGCTTCACTCCTTATGGTGACGTTGCAGAGTTCAACATTCCGCTGATTGACACCAATAACGAAGGCCTTGTTGACAGCCTTGTTTCCTACAAACTCTACTACGACGAGGGCGACGGCCAGGCTAAGGAACTGACCTTCACCACCGACCTCTATGAGTACCTCGCCGAGGATATGACTGTCATTCCTTACGGCTTCCTCGATGATGTTGACGAAGAAGGCAACGCATCTTCCTATGACTTCGGTGCTGCATTCGTATATCTGAACATGGACTACAGCACTTGGAAACGCGTTGGCATCCAGAGCATCTACGTTGGCGGCGGCGAGACCAATGCTTCTGAAATCGGTTGGTACACCATCATCCGTCCCACCGTTACCGAACTTCCCGAAGGCGCTGTAGCTACTGCATATAGCTTTGTTGGCACTGACTCCGACGGTGAGTTTACAAGGTCAGTCAAGGTTGCCAAGGTGGGCGACGATGTATATGTCCAGGGCATTGGCACTATCAGCGAAACCTCTTGGGTGAAGGGTACGAAGAATGCCTCGACTGGTGTCTATACCTTCGCCAAGGGTCAGACTCTGGGTCAGTTCAGAGGCTCAAGCTCTGCATATAACATCTATCTGATGGGCTACAATAGCAACTTCGGTGCGATGGATGTCATGATGAGCTATGACGAGGAGAACGACATCTTCACTACTACCAACATCCTGGTGGAGAATGCTGACTATGTGGACAACCTCTACAGCTACAACCGCATCAGTGCAGGTGCAGTCATCAAGCCTATACCCAATGTGGCTGCTGTTCCCGCTAAGCCTTCTATTGATGAAATGGCTTATTCTCCCGTTGGTGCATTCATCGACTTTACTATCACTGCTGAGGACGCTGAAGGCAATGCTGTCATCGACTCTCTGCTCTCCTACAAGCTTTACTATAAAGATGCCGAGGGCGTGCAGAACGAAGTGACCTTCACCACCGACCTCTATGAGAAGATCGAGGCCGACATGACTGAGGTTCCTTATGGCTTTACTGAGGAATATGACTTCTACGACGGCCGTGTATATCTGAACATGGACATCAGTGGCTGGACAGCTATTGGCATCCAGAGCATCTATGCTGGTGGCGACGAGATCAATTCTTCCGAGATCAGTTGGTACGAGGTAATCAAGCCTCAGGTAGTCAGCTTGCCTGATGGCGCTGAGGCCCTCGACTATGAATTCCAAGGTACAAACTACGACACTCGTGCTGGCTATGTCATCGGTGGTGTGAAGGTTGCCTTCGTTGACGACGACATATATATTAAGGGCATCAGCACTGTTAATTCAGAAGCATGGATTAAGGGTACGAAAGACGAGAACGGCAATTATGTATTTGCTCTCGGTCAGTTCCTGGGCCAGACTCAGAATTCTAGAGGAAATAATGTCTTTGCCTTCTTAGCGGGCTTCGATGCTTCTGTTGGAGTGACTGAATTCATGATGTCGTATGATGAGGAGACAGGTATCTTCACCACTCTCACATACATGATTGAGAACTCCAACTTTGTTGATGCGATGAACTATCTGTCAGCATTCTTGAGCGGCGCTAGGCTCCTGCCAGCAAGCCACCCCGACGCAATTGATACTGTTGAGGCTGCTGACGATGAGAAGGCTGCAACCTTCAATATTGCCGGCCAGCGTGTGGGCAAGAACTACAAGGGTATTGTCGTAAAGGCAGGCAGAAAGGTTCTCCAGAAGTAATCTGTTAAACAACTTGTGCCCCCGCACAAGTCCATGATAAATGGGGCGGCTCATATCGAGTCGCCCCATTTGTTTTTTATGTCCGATATGGCGGGCAGTCTGAATGCCTCTGTACAGCAATAGCAAACGCCCTATGGAGGAGTGGCTCTTCCCCTATAGGGGAATGACGTTTCCCCTATAGGGCGTTTGCATTTCCCCTATAGGGGGTTGAACGACGCTCCTGTATGTGTCTGTCAACGCATGCCAGTACCTCTGTTCTGAAGAGGTGGTGATTTGTCTCCCAATAGGTATTATCTTCTTCGTCAAAGGCCTGTACCTTTTTTATTGCTGTCCGGTAAAAGTATTTCATCATTACCTGCACCTTCCTAACCATCGGCATTTTGAGTAAGATATGATTGGCTGTGGCTTGGAACCGAAGGTCGACGAAGTCAACGCCCCGGAGGGGCAGATAGCTGTCAGCCCAGGGCAACGCCCTGGGTACAAGCACGTATGTGTAAATCACGCCCTGAAAGGGCAAAAGCACTAAATATCAACGCTTTTGCCCTTTCAGGGCGCAATCTACTTCTGCACCAAACCCCAGGGCGCTGCCCTAGGCTAGGAGCTATCTGGCCCTACAGGCCGAATTTACCGGACACCAATAATATTTTTATTTAGGCACTGCTAATACTTTGAATGGGCATTGCTACATGCAAAAAAATAGCCCCCTGCAGAGCGTGTCTGCAAGGGGCTTGGCTTTATGCTGAGTCTTCTTGTTTAGAAGAAGATGTAGCGCTTGTCGTTGATATCGGCTTTCTGGATCAACTCGCTCTGGAAGTTGCCGAGGCTGCGAGCGATTGTCTGCTGGAGCTTCTGCTCTTCCTCTTTCTGGTCGAACTTAGCGTCGCTCTTCTTCTGGTCGAGCACTTGGTAAGCATAGATGGCAGCCTTGCCCTTGAGGCCAGACTTGAAGTCGCCCTTCTTGGCCTTGCTTACAGAACCGCTCAGTGCAGGCTCGCTTGCACCGATCTTCGAAACGAAGGCGTTGCTCATGAAGGTGATGTGGTGGATGGTATCGGTTACTGCGCCTTCCATCTTAGCCACGTCGGCTATGCTCTTTGCAGCCTTCATCTTCTCCTGAAGCATGGCAGCCTTCTTGTCCTTCATTACTTCGCTGGTCAGGTATTCGCGGATTTGCTCGTCGTCCCATGCAAGATAACCTTTCTTGTGGATGCCTGCAAGTGTGAGAACCAGCAGGTGGTCGTTCTCGCCGCACTCATAGAGGGGAGACACATCGCCAACCTTGGTCTTCTCGTCGAAGATCCAGCGGAGAGCCTCTCTTGTGCTGCGTACGTTTACGACGTTATGCTCGGTGCTGCGGAGGTTGTTGCGGGTCTGTACGGTGTAGCCTGCCTGGGCTGCGTTGGCTTCAATGTCCTCTGCCTTAGGATTGCCGGCAAGGAAGCTGCTGAAGTCGTTGAATGCCTTGTTGTAAGTATCCTTGCTGAAGTCAATGGTACGCTTGATGACTGCGACGTTATACTTTGCAATGATGTTACGACGATCGGTAACCTGAGCAATGATGGCGCCTTGGCCGTCGAATACAATCTTGTTGGTGCTGCCAACAGCTGCGTTGCTGAGGGTGCTCAGGAACTTGCGGTTGTTCTCGTCAATAGCCTGACCCTCGTACTGGTTGCTGGTGAGCCAAGTCTTTGTGGCAGGCTGGTCGTACTTCTTGGCAATGGTATCGAAGTTGGCACCAGCGGCAAGAGCGTTCATGATGCTGTCTGCTGTCTTCTCGATGGCTGCCATGTCGTTGCCGGGAACAGCAATCTGACGTACCTCGATAGAGTCGGGGAGGTTGACTTTCTCAATGAGGCGAACAATGTTGATGGTGTTGTCGTGTTCATGCACGAAGGGACCAACCTGCTGGCCTACGCTCATAGAGTCGAGTTTCTCGGCAATGTCGTGAGGAAGACTCTTTGCGCTTACGGGAAGAACACTGTAGGGAACCTGGCTTGCAGCCTCGCGGACTGTCTTGGCGGGGTCAGCACCCTCGGCAAGAGCCTGAGCATAGCCTTCCATCTCCTTCTGCAGGTCAGCCTTGTCGGCTTCGCTGGCAGTAACGTTGATGTCGATGTACTTGATGTCGCGTGTCTCCTCGTCTGCACGGAACAACTCCTTCAGCTCTTCGTACTTAGCCTTGAGCTCGCTGTCCTCAACCTTCACGTCGTCGTCCTTGATGCTTGTGAAGGGCAGTGCAGCCATGTAGATGTCTGTTTCGTTGGTGCGACCCTCGAAGCTGGCCTTGGCAGCAATGGGGTTGCTTACCATCAAGCCATTGAGCAGAGTCTGATACTTATTGTTGAGCGTCTGGCGGCGAATGGTCTTCTCGATGAACTTCCAGTAGTTGTTCATCTGCTGGTACTGTTCCTTGACCTCGCTGCTCAGTTCAGGATTTGTCATAACCTCGTTGTACTGGTTCAGGAACTGCTTCAGTGCGTTAACGTCGAATGTGCCCTGCTGGGTGCGGAAAGGAGTTTGTGCAAGCATTGGGCTGCGGCCGTTGTTGATGATGTCCTGCATCTCAGCGTCTGTAACGGTGATGCCCAGCTTCTCGCACTCGTGCTGCATGATCTTGTCGTTGACAAGCGTCTGCCAAACTTGGTCGCGCATCATGGAGAGCTGGTCGTCGCTCAATGTGTTGACTCCCTGAGTGAACTTCACAACGTCGGTGTATTCCTCGACCTGTGCATTGAAATCCTGTACGTTGATTTTGTCACCATAAATCTTGCCGACGCGCTGATGACGCTCTGTCTGTGTGTAAGAAAGAGAGCGTACGAACTCTTCGGCAATGAAAGCAAACAAAGCAAGACCGACCGTAAAGATGAGGATCTTGCCTCTGTTGCGAATTTTTTGTAATGTTGCCATGTGTTATTTATGTTTTGTTTATTATTGTTAGCTTAAAAAGCGCACAAAGGTACGCATTTTTTTTCATATAACGGACATTTACATGAAGAAAATGTGCGTTCCTTTGCCGTTTTTGCTTTGCAAACGTCACAGCAGTGCCCGTCGAAGGGCCAATTACTCCTCCAGCAATTGCTTAAGGAAGGCATCGAGGTCATCCTCAAGTCCATCGAGCAACGTGCTGTCGAGCATCACTGTCTCTTCGCTGTCGATGATGACCAAGTCCTGTAGTGTCTCGTGGTCTTCGTCGATGAGTACGAAACTGAAGGGTTGCATGATGCTCATCTTCTCGATGCTCGGACGCATGTCCTCGATACATTTGCGCAGGATGGGCACGATGTCCTCGTAGAACTCCTCGTCGGAACTCTTTATCCATTCCTCAACAACGCATCGGTCGAGCTCCTCGTCATCGTCATTATATGTGCGTATCTCGCCAGTATAGTTACTTACCAAGAGGTGGATGTCTGTCATGACAGGCTCGGCATCGGTTGGGAACTTGGCGATGACTTTGCGCAGTGTGCGCTCAATCTGCTGGATTGTCTGTTTGCTTGCTTCCATAGAATTATAGATTTCTTCCGTGACACTGTTTGAACTTCTTGCCGCTACCGCAAGGACAGGGATCATTGCGACCGGGCAGGTTCTCGCGACGGATGGGTTGCACGGGCTGACGGTCACGCGTGTCACGAGCAGCAGCCTGTTGCATTCCTGCATCGGTCAACTCTCCGCGCGACTCTTGCAGACGAGGCTGCTCTCGGCGAGGCATCTCCTGCTGAGGCGCTCCCTGAATCTGCAGTTCCGGTATCATGGCACGCATGATGATGCTGACGGTGCGGTCGTTGATTTGGTTTATCATGTCGTCGAACAGCTTTGCACTCTCCAACTTGAAGATGAGCAAGGGGTCCTTCTGTTCGTAGCTGGCATTGTGTACGCTGTGCTTCAACTCATCGAGCAGTCGCAGGTTCTCCTTCCATGCATCGTCGATGATGTGCAGGATGATGGCCTTGTGGAAGGATGTTACGACAGAACGAGACTGGCTCTCATAGGCTTCCTTGAGGTTCGACGGGATGTTGTACTGGCGGTTGCCTGCAAGGACAGGAACCATAAGGTTCTCATACATGCTGCCCTGCGGACTCTCATAGATGGCAGTCACAACCTTGTTGGCATTGGTCATCATGATTTCCGTCTTCTGCTGGAAGCGCTCCAGAACCTTCTGGTAAGCCAGCTCGGCCACATCGTCGAGCTTCATTGTCTCAAGTTGCTCGGCAGTGAAAGGTACTTCCATTGCCATGATTTCGAGGAAACGTTGGCGACATCCTTCGTAATCATTGTTCTCCAGAATGTTGCAGACGCGGTCCCAAATCATATTACTGATGTCCATGCCGAGACGTTCGCCGATGAGTGCATGGCGACGCTTCTCATAGATGACCGTACGCTGCTTGTTCATGACGTCGTCGTACTCGAGCAGGTTCTTACGGATGCCGAAGTGGTTCTCTTCGACCTTCTTCTGTGCGTTCTCAATGCTTCGAGTAATCATGCTATGCTCAATCATCTCGCCATCCTTGAAGCCGAGGGTGTCCATCACTTTGGCGATGCGCTCGCTGGCAAAGAGGCGCATCAGCTTGTCCTCGATGCTGACGAAGAAGACGCTACTGCCTGGGTCGCCTTGACGACCGGAACGACCACGAAGCTGACGGTCCACGCGACGACTCTCGTGACGCTCTGTGCCGACGATTGCCAGACCGCCTGCTGCTTTCACCTCGGGCGAGAGTTTGATGTCCGTACCACGACCTGCCATGTTGGTGGCGATGGTTACGGTGCCCAGCATACGCTCTTCGGTCTTGAGGAGCTCGGTTGCTTCGCGAGGCTCACGCTTCTCCTTCTTGGCTGCTTCTGCCTCGATGCGTGTCTGATAGCTTATGGCTGTACTCTTCTCGTTGAAAGCCCTGCCGTCGGTTGCGACATAGACGGTACCCAAAGCACTCTGACCTGCCAAGGCCACGATGTCGGCTTCCTTTTGGTGAAGCTTTGCATTCAATACCTGATGAGGTATCTTGCGCATCTGCAGCATCTTGGAGAGCATCTCGGAAATCTCGACGCTTGTTGTGCCGACCAGTACGGGTCGGCCGCTGGTGCGCATGAGTTCGACTTCCTCGATGACGGCCTTGTACTTCTCGCGCTGCGTACGATAGACGCGGTCGTTCATGTCTATACGTACAACGGGACGATTGGTAGGCACTTCCACTACGTCGAGCTTATAGATGTCCCAGAACTCGCCTGCTTCGGTGACGGCTGTACCTGTCATACCAGCAAGCTTGTGGTACATGCGGAAGTAGTTCTGCAGGGTAATAGTCGCGTATGTCTGCGTGGCAGCTTGTACCTGCACATGTTCCTTTGCCTCGACGGCCTGATGCAAGCCATCGCTCCAACGGCGGCCTTCCATGATACGACCTGTCTGCTCATCCACAATCTTGACTTCGCCGTCTTGAATAACGTACTCGTCGTTGAGGTTGAACATTGTATAGGCCTTCAACAATTGCTGTATGGTGTGTACGCGCTCGCTCTTGGTTGCATAGTCGTTGAAGATGCGATCCTTCTCTTCGAGCTTCTCCTCGTCTGTCTTGCCTGAATGGTCAATCTGCGAGAGGACTGTAGCGATGTCTGGCAGGATAAAGAGGTCGGGATCGTTGACCTGAGAGGCCAGCCACTCATTGCCTTTGTCGGTCAGTTCCACGCTGTTTAGTTTCTCGTCAACCACGAAATAGAGTGGGTCGGTAGCCTCGTGCATACGGCGGTTGTTGTTCTCCATATAGATCTCTTCTGTGGAGAGCATGCCAGCCTTGATGCCTGGTTCGGAGAGGAACTTGATGAGCGGTTTGTTCTTTGGTAGAGCCTTGTGGCTGCGGAAGAGGGCAAGGAAACCTTCGGCAGTCTTTTGCTTGTCGCCAGCCTCTGTACCTTCGGTTATCTGCTTCTTCGCGTCGGCAAGATATTGTGTTGCCAGCTGCCTTTGTACGCCTACAAGACGTTCTACCAAAGGCTGATATTGCTCGAACTGCTGGTCGTCACCTTTAGGTACGGGACCAGAGATGATGAGCGGCGTGCGGGCATCATCGATGAGGACTGAGTCCACCTCATCGACGATGGCATAGTTGTGGGCACGTTGCACGAGGTCCTTCGGGTCTTGCGCCATGTTGTCGCGCAAGTAGTCGAAGCCGAACTCATTGTTCGTGCCGAAGGTAATGTCGGCAAGGTATGCTTTGCGACGCTCCTCACTATTGGGCTGATGCTTGTCGATGCAATCGACACTCAAGCCGTGGAACATATAGATGGGGCCCATCCATTCCGAGTCACGCTTTGCCAGATAGTCATTGACAGTGACGACGTGTACGCCGTTACCTGTAAGTGCATTGAGGAAGACGGGGAGTGTGGCGGTGAGGGTCTTACCTTCACCCGTGAACATCTCGGCAATCTTGCCTTGATGCAGAACGGTGCCACCGAAGAGCTGGACGTCGAAGTGAATCATGTCCCACTTCAGGTCGTTGCCACCTGCTACCCAGTGATTGTGGTAGATAGCTTTGTCGCCTTCGATGTCAACAAAGTCATGCGATGCGGCAAGGTTGCGGTCGAAGTCGTTTGCTGTGACCTCGACGTTTTCGTTTGTTGCAAAGAGCTCTGCGGTTCTCTTTACGATGGCGAATACTTCAGCGCGTTCCTTGTCAAGAGCCTTCTCGAAGGTTTCGAGCACGTCCTTCTCCAACTTGTCTATTTGTGAGAAGATGGGAGCGCGGTCTTGAATGTCGGTTGAAGGAATCTTGTCCTTGAGCACTTGTATCTGCTCGCGCAAATCCTTGACGGAATCCTGTATGCGCTGCCTTATTGCCTTGGAGCGTTCGCGGAGTTCGTCGTTCGAGAGTGCCTGTATTTCTGGATAGACCTGCAGCACGGCCTCTACCAGAGGACGATAGGCTTTCAGGTCGCGGCTTTTCTTATCGCCGAAGAGTTTTACTAGAAACTTGGATATGTCCATATATTATATAATGTATTGTTCGTTGTTTATGATGATTGTCTTAATAGTTAAGTGGAGCCTGCGGACAAGCGTTCGGAGCTCGGATGCGCAGAGTCTGTGCTATTGTGGGTGCAACCTGGTCGATGCTGACGGGGATTCGAACCTTTTCGGGTACGATGCCTGCGCCGAGGAAGAAGAGTGGGAAGCTCAGGTACGACTCTCGACTGAGCGATTGGTCGTGCGTGTCCTCGTTCTTCAGCACCCATCCTGGCGAGACTTGTATTAGGATGTCGCCAGAGCACTTCGGGTTGTATGCATTGCGGAGCTTGCTGATGCCTGGAGTGCCGGCGCCAAGAGCAAGGCGCTGACTCGTATAGACATCCTTAACGCCACTCAACTGGATGAGGAAAGCGCTGCAACGGTCGAGCACTTCCGTCAGGTTGAGATTGCGGTTCTCAATGAGTTTTAGGTTAAGATAGAGTTGGTTGTCGATGGCTGTCTCAACATAATTGCCCTGCCCGTAAACGGCGATGAGGTACATGTTGAGCAGAGCCTGTGCCTTCGTGATGGAGAAGACACCTGTAGGGATGCGGTACTTGCTCAGGTCCATCATCTCTTCGGAATCGAAGTAACCTGTGCTGGTAACCACGAACAGCGTCTTGTCCGAGCCTACCTTCTCGTCGATGAAATCAAAGAGTTCCTCGAGTTGCCGGTCGAGACGAGCGTAAGTGTCCTGCATTTCCATGCCGTACCCGATGGCGGACTGGTGGTCGTAAGTACCGGCATAATAGGTGAGCGTCAGCAGGTCGGTGACGGCATCGGTGCCGAGCCCAGCCTTCTCGATGGTATGCTTAGCAAAAAGGTTGACCTCATCGTTGACGCAAGCTGTAGCCTTGAACTCGCGGAACTTGCGGCCAGACTTAAACTTGTGGCTGAAAGGCTTGACCTTTGCACCAGTCGAGACGAAGTAGTGGAAGTTGACTACTTGCTCATTGAGGGGTTCATAGTGTATGTCGCCAATGCGGTCTTCGAGCGAAGACAGTTTGTCGTATTCGGTAGCCCATTCGGGATAGTTGTCGTAGTAACAAGTGGTAGCCCATCTGCCTGTCCAGTCGTCGAGCCAGAAGGCACCATTACCTGCATGGCCTGCACCGAGGATGGCTGCCTCGCGAGTCGGGGCGATGGAATAGACGAGGCTCTTCCCCTCGGAAGATACCTTCAGTTCGTCGCCGATGGTTGATACGGCAAGGTGCTTGGGCGAGGACTTCTCGTCAGTAAGGATGCCTGGATAAGTCTCGTCGTCCACGCAGAAGACGGGCCGCAAGGTCTGTCGGTCGAGCCAACGATCGCCCACAATGCCGTTAGCATATGGGCTGGTGCCAGTCATCAGGCAAGCCATAGCCGATGCTTGGTCGGGCGAGCTGAAGGGGTATTCTGCTTGTGAATAGAAGCGCCCTTGTTCTTTGAGACGTTGGAACCCTCTCTGCCCATAAAGTGGCGTGAAGGCATCCAGATAATCGCTCCTCAACTGGTCGATGACGATGTTTACGACCAAGGACGGCACCTGAGGCGCGTCTTGAGCGTTGGAACCCGTCACGGCAAGTAGCACGATGAGCGAGGATAGTAGTCTGTATTTATTTACGGCCATGCTTCTTCTTTCTGTGGCAGAAGTAATAATAACTTAAAGGTCTTGTGAGCAAACACAATGCCAAAGGTACGGTTATTTTCGCAAATACTTGTGGTATCCATGGAGAAAATAACAAGAATAATGCCAAAACGGCAAAATAGAAGGCATACCAGAGTGTTTCCTTATGCTTGGTGGCAGCTTTTATGACAAGAGGAATGCCGATGAAGTAGATCGGATTGAGCAGCCAAATCTGCCAATTGGAGTCCACCGCGGGGTGTTCTGAAAAGAAGAACATGAAGCAGAGCAAGGTTCCGGCAGCTCCTTGAAGCAGGAGAATCAATACATCCCAAAGCCAGAAGTGTCGCCCCAGCCATGCTTCGAGAAGCAAGATGAAGAGGCAAAGAGCTCCAAAGCAAAGCATGACTTGCAGGGGAGAGTGTGGGAACTCGCTCTCCACGACTTGTTCTTTTGCCTCAAGCAGCACTTTCTTGTCTCTTACGAGAGGCCTCATTTCTCCTTTGCCATTACGGATAAAGGCGCCATCGAAGGCTTGCATCATGTTCTCGGGAATGAACATCGCTGCCCTTTCCGACATGATTGTATCTACTTCGGAACCAAGCAAAAGGTCGTTGCCTTCCTGTGCCCAAGGATGCTGAGCCGTGTAATGATGCAGGATTTCACGAGCCGACAGATGAGGCAAGGTGTTGGGATATTGTATTCGTCCCACGATGACTTGCTCCACCATATCGCGCACCTTTGTCGTGCAGTTGCCGTAAAGGAAGCTGTAACGATAGACGCGATTCTGCGGCTGACTGTTCTCGATGAGATTGCTCACCAGCCGACTTGCCTCATCTGGCGTGAGGTTCAGTTCTTGTTCGGTAATGCTTGAGCCTCGCTTCTCATAGTCAATCGTAAAGTATTCCCAGGGAATCGGCACAACCATATAGTCCGTCTCGCCAAGCACGAAGTGCCAAGCGAAGTGAGGCTTCGACATATCGAAGACGCCGTAGTTGAAGACTTCGTCTATGCTGTCCTTGGGAATCTGCACACGTATCGCGGTGTGTCCATAGAGGGAATATACCTCTTGACCTGGCGAGCAAGTAAGAAGCGACACACGTATGCTGTCCTGCCCTGCAAGACAACGCGCCCATGTGGTCAACACACATAGAAGTATGACTATTTTCCTAAACACGGGCGCAAAGGTACAACAATTTTTCTAAACTCGCAAGAATATTCTATTCTTATACAATAGATAAAGGATAATGAAGAGGATAGTGCAGTTGCTCAGTTGAATGAGGAAGCCGTAATAGTCGCCGACATATTGCTCCAGCCCGAAGAAGAGCGACTTGCTTATGCTGCATCAACGAGCCCATCCAGGGCTTGTCCACGACCTCGGCCAGTTCCTCGACAAGGTCGGAAAGTGCCACCAGGCAGAAGAGGTCGAAGCCTCTCAAAGCGTCCAATGATTCCAGTCGTTGCTTCATAATAGTTGTCAGTTAGTCCTTTTTGCCTGCAAAGATACGAAAAAGATTTGAGCAGCGAGCCAACGGCTGCCCTAAAAGTATTCAAATAGCCCTGAGGTGTAATGGTTGCTGTTTGTCAATCTGTAAGTAAATATGCCGATTTGCTTACATCTTGATTTTGCGAGAATCTTGTAAAATCGTCGAAAATGCCCTCGGACGATGTTTCACTCATTTTTCAAGAGAAATGCGCTTAAAACGAGTCCGTACTGATAATCAACATGTTACAAACCGAAAATCCAAGAGAAAAGTACTGGATTGACAACTTCGCTTGCCAAAAACGCCCATTTTAACAGTGTTTTTGCCCAATTTTACTACAGAGGAGTCACCCAAGGCACACTGCCGAAATTGTCATTCCCCTATAGGGCGTTTGCCATTCCCCTATAGGGCGTTGGGGAACCCTCCCTAATGAATTGGTAAATTCGGCCTGTTTTAGCCCCTTTTTCGGTACAGTGAAATATGACAGATAGAAAGCAAAAGACTAGATTCGGTAACAATCTGTATTTATGGAAAGAGTGTCTTGTTTGGTGGCCTTTCAACCGGATGACTTGCACCCAATATGGTTAAAATAACAAAATTATGAATTATGAATTATGAATTATGAATTAAAAGTTGTACCTTTGTGCCCGTGAAATTGATAATAGACATAGGAAACTCCGTCATCAAGATGGTGGCTTTCCGTGGAGACGAGCCCGTCGATGAGCTTCGGGCCGAGAATGGAGACCTCTCTGGACTGGCTGCCTTCGTCGGTAAGCACAGTTTTCGTCAAGGCATCGTGGGTGCCGTCCGCAATCTCACTCCAAGCGAGGAGAAAGCGCTCAATAGTCTGCCGTTCCCGCTGCTCCGCTTTACGTCGGACACCCCGATACCCATAACGTGTCGTTATCGCACGCCCGAGACGCTTGGCAGCGACCGTTTGGCAGCCGTCGTTGGCGCCAGTTCGCTGAAGCCCAATACCGACCTCCTCATCATCGATGCAGGCACTTGCATCACCTACGAGGTCATCGACGCTCGTGGCAACTATTGGGGCGGCAACATTGCTCCTGGCATGCAGATGCGTCTCCGGGCCTTGCACGAGTTCACAGCCCGTCTGCCTCTTGTAGATCCCGAGGGCGAAGTGCCCGGCATGGGCTACAGCACGGAGACAGCCATCCGCAGCGGTGTCCTGCGCGGCATGAAGTATGAGATTGAGGGCTACATCAAGTCTATGCGCTCGAAGTTCCCAAACCTGCAGGTCTTCCTGACGGGCGGCAATCGCATCAATTTCGACGAAGACATCAAGAATCTGGTGTTTACAGACAAATACATAGTCCCGAGAGGACTCAACAAGATACTCGACTACAATAAAGAATTAAGAGTGAAGAATTAAGAATTAAGAATGAAGAATCTTAAGTTACTTGCATTTCTCTTGCTCCTTGCTCCTTGCTCCTTGCCCCTGAGGGCGCAATCGACAGGCACAATCTCCTCGTATTCCCGCTTCGGGCTGGGTGTACTTCATGACCAGTCGAACGGCCTCAGTAAATCAATGGGAGGCGTTGGTGCTGGCGTCCGCGTCGGCAATCGCATCAATTCGCTCAACCCCGCCTCTTATTCTGCCATCGATTCTCTAAGCCTCATTCTGGATGTAGGCATGAGCGGTTCCTTCGGCAAGATGAATTTAGGGGCAAAAACCGTAGGCGTGAACAGCGCGACGCTCGATTATGTTCATGTGGGCATGCACATCGCCAAGAGGCTCGGCCTCGCCGCCGGCTTCATGCCTTATACAAGCATCGGGTATAAGTTCTATTCGCCAGAAAGGGTTATCGGCTACAACCAGAACAGTTCGTTGGCCGAGACATTCAGCGGAACCTATATCGGTAGTGGAGGCTTGAACCAGGCATACATCGGATTGGGCTGGAAGGCGTTTCGAAACTTCTCGATAGGTGCCAATGCCGGTCTGCTCTGGGGAAAATACAGCCATTCGGTTGTGCCGGACTTTCAGGAAGGCGGCACAAGCAGCAGCTCGTACAGTAGCACCATCAAGACCTATTATGCCTCGATGTTGACCTATAAGATAGACCTGGGCGCTCAATATTCCGTAAGGCTGACCTCGCAAGACTGGCTGAATCTCGGCATCACGGCAGGCATAGGACACAAGATAGCACAAGACGCATCGCTCACCCTCTTTACCATAAAGGGCGATACGACAGAATATACGGCTTCCTCTCCATTCGACCTGCCATACTCCTATGGCTTTGGCGCTTCATGGCAACACAAGAATACCCTCATGGTGGCTGCCGACGTGCGTCACGAACGCTGGGGCAACTGCCGCATGCCCGTCGAAACACCCGCAGGCTATGTGCCTATGGAGGGTTCTTACAAGAATATGACCAAGATAGGCGTCGGTGCTCAATGGACTCCTGACCCCTATGTTAAGGCATACTGGAAGCGCATCCAATATCGTGCAGGCATCAGTTACACCACCCCCTATCTCAAGGTGGACGGTAAGGATGGGCCTATGGAACTCCGCATGGGAATGGGCGTTGGATTGCCCATTACAAACAAGAGAAACAACCGCTCAGCCGTTAATGTAGGTGTGCAGTGGTTGAGGCGTTCGTCTGGTGCAGTCGGCCTGAAAGAAGATTACTTCGTCATCAATCTCGGCATGACATTCAACGAACGATGGTTCGTGAAGTACAAGATTAACTGATGAGAAGCCTCTCTCCTGTTCTCCTGTTCCTCTTATTGCTCTCCTTTAGCTGCTCGGGCGAGGTGGAGCATCTGGCAGAACCTGTTGCAGGGAAGGATTCTCTCCTGTTCATGCATTCGACAGGCATCAATACCCTCATTAGCGATAGCGGCATGATGCGCTATCATCTGGTCGCCGAGGAATGGGACATCTATAATGGCTCCAATGGCGAACCGCCCACATGGACATTTATGAAAGGCCTGCTCATGGAACGCTTCGACGAGAAGTTCCATACCGACCTCTTCGTACAATCCGATACGGCTTACCTGCACAAGCAACAACTCTGGGAACTGCGGGGAAGAGTACTGATACGCAACGTCAACGGCGATGTCTTCCGTACAGAAGAACTCTTCTGGGACCTGAACAAACATGAGATGTGGAACACCCAATACATGCACATCACAACTCCCGAACGTGAACTCGAAGGCGATGAGTTCCATAGCAACGAGCAAATGACACGCTATACAGTATTCAATTCCGCAGGAACTTTCCCTGTTACAGAAATAGAGCCTACTCGTCAATGATAGACACATCAATCATAATAGCCACAATCGTTATTCTCCTCTTCTCGGGCTTCTTCTCGGGTATGGAGATAGCTTTCGTCTCGAGCAGCAAGCTTCGCTTTGAGATGGATAGGGAGGAACAGGGCTTTTCTTCCCGCCTGATCGATACCTTCTATCGTCACCCCAACAGTTTCATCTCGACACTTCTGGTGGGAAACAATATCGCCCTGGTCGTTTATGGCATTCTGATGGCAAAGATAGTCAATGCCCTAATCCTTATTCCCTTGGGTATTCACCATCCTGATGGCAATTGCCATAACGAAGCTCTTTGCCTGTTCCTGCAAACAATTCTTGCCACATTCATTGTCCTCGTTACTGGCGAGTTCTTGCCCAAGACGCTCTTCCGCATCAATCCCAACAAGATGATGCGCATCTTTGCTCTGCCTGCCTACATATTCTATATTGTGCTCTGGCCCATCAGTAAGTTTACGAGTTCGCTTGGCAAACTCTTGCTTTGGATGGTAGGCGAGAAGGTTAAGAGAACGGAGCAGGAAAAGACCTTTACCCGCGAAGACCTTGATTATCTTATCCAAAGCAATATCGATAAAGCAGCCGACGATGAGGACATCGAAGACGAAGTGAAGATATTCCAGAACGCACTTGACTTCAGCTCTGTCAAGGTGCGTGACTGTATTGTTCCACGAACCGAGATAACAGCCGTATCGACAGAAACCTCGCTTCGAGACTTGCTTACCCTGTTCGTTGAGAGTGGTCATAGCAAGATTATAGTATATAAGGAAGATATCGACGACATTGTCGGTTACATCCATACCGTCGAGATGTTCCGTCTCGGCGAAGATGAAGATTGGACAGAGCACGTTCGTGAGGTGCCTATCGTGCCTGAGACGATGAATGCTCAGAAGTTGCTCGGCATCTTCATCAGCCAGAAGCGTTCCCTCGCTGTTATCGTCGATGAGTTCGGCGGCACGAGTGGAATCGTCACAATGGAAGACCTTGTTGAAGAGATTTTCGGTGAGATAGAAGACGAACACGACAGCAAGAATTATACAGCCAGGCAGACCGCTCCAGGTGAATACCTGCTTTCAGGACGTCTCGAGATAGCTCAAGCCAACGAACTTCTTGACCTCGATTTGCCTGAAAGCGACGAGTATTTGACCGTCGGAGGCCTTATTCTTCATGAGTTCCAGAACTTCCCCAAGCTGAATGAACCTGTCAGGATTGGCAAATGGGAGTTCAAAGTCACCAAGAAGACCACGACAAAGATTGAGCTTGTCCAGCTTCGTATTCTCGACGAATAATGCTGAATATGCAGACAAAATGAAGGTCTTATGCAGAAAAAGCATAAGAAAATTGCATATTATGCGTGGAAAGTTATGCTTGTTTGCATAAAATGTTGTATCTTTGCAGCCGTTAACTCATAAAAATTAAAAAGATGGAAAAGCTGGATAAGAAAGCGAGACTGCAAACAATCCGCAAGATTGTCAGCATGAACAGCCTGGAGAGTCAGGAAGATCTACTCGCCGCATTGAAAGAAGAAGGTTTTGTCAGCACACAAACAACCTTAAGTCGCGACCTCAAGCAGTTGCGCATCAGTAAAGTCAGGATACGTAACGGCCATAGTGTTTATGCGTTGCCTCGGGAAGGACAGTTCGAGCCGGTGCCTTCGTTGGAAGAGGTAAACCAGACGAAGTGGCGGCTTAATTTCTCTGGAAATCTAATGGTCGTACACACCCCACCTGGTCATGCCAGCATGGTTGCCTATGATGTCGATAACGCCAAGAACCCCAACTTCCTTGGAACTGTTGCCGGCGACGATACGGTAATCGTGGTTCTGGCAGAAGGTGTGGACAGGGAAGTGGCTGGCAAGATTGTTCGTGACATGTTCCCCAAGCTGGGGTAAAGTTTCACTATACATTATTTATATATATAAGGAGACATCTTTGAAATGAAAGAGATAAAGGGTGAAGACATACGTGTGCTTGTGGCCGATGCCGAACACGAAAAGTATGTCGATACAATTATAGAAACCATTCGCGAGGCTGCGCGCAAGCGTGGAACTGGTATTGCCGAGCGTACCCATGAATATGTGGCTACAAAGATGAAGGAAGGCAAAGCCGTTCTGGCTTTGGATGGCGATAAGTTCGTGGGCTTCAGCTACATCGAAACGTGGGGCAACAAGCATTATGTCACCACTTCAGGCTTGATTGTTCATCCCGATTATCAGGGCTTGGGTGTAGCAAAGCGCATTAAGGATTACACGTTTACGCTGGCTCGTCTGCGTTGGCCCAATGCCAAGATATTCAGCCTGACGAGTGGCGATGCCGTCATGAAGATGAATACTGCGCTTGGTTACGTGCCCGTCAGCTTCAACCAGCTTACCGATGATGATGCTTTCTGGCACGGATGTCAGGGCTGCATCAATCATGATATCCTCGAAGCAAAGAACCGCAAGTTCTGTGTTTGCACAGGTATGCTTTGGGATCCCGATAAACATAAAGGCGAACCGACTTCCCTCGAGGTCATTAAAGACGTGATGAGGACGTTGGTTTTACGTGGAATAGAATAAGAAACGACACAATTAATATATGGAAAAGAAGAAAGTAGTTGTCGCCTTTAGTGGCGGTTTGGATACCAGTTACACAGTGATGTATCTGGCTAAGGAAAAGGGTTACGAGGTTTATGCCGCTTGTGCCAATACGGGAGGCTTCAGTCCTGAGCAGCTCAAGGCTAACGAAGAGAACGCCTACAAACTGGGTGCAAAGGAATATGTCACGCTTGATGTGACTCAGGAGTACTACGAGAAGTCCTTGAAATATATGGTGTTCGGCAACGTTTTGCGTAATAACTGCTATCCCATCTCAGTAAGTAGCGAGCGCATCTTCCAGGCTTTGGCAATTGCAAGATATGCTAAGGAGATTGGCGCGACTGCCATCGCTCATGGTTCAACTGGGGCTGGAAACGACCAGATCCGCTTCGATATGACTTTTCTGGTGATGTGTCCTGGCGTGGAAATCATTACTCTGACACGCGATGGAAACCTCTCCAGACAGGAAGAGGTTGACTATCTCAACAAGAACGGCTACTTTGCCGACTTCACGAAACTGAAGTATAGTTATAACGTAGGCCTTTGGGGAACAAGCATCTGCGGGGGTGAAATCCTCGATTCAAAGCAAGGATTGCCCGAAAGTGCTTACCTGAAGCACCCCACAGAAGAGGGTCCTGAACTCCTGAAGATAGGCTTCGAGAAGGGTGAGATATGCTCCGTCAACGGAGAACACTTTTCGGATAAGATCAAGGCCATACAGAAGGTCGAAGAGATAGGCGCCCGTTATGGCATTGGTCGCGATTGTCATGTAGGCGATACCATCATCGGCATTAAGGGAAGGGTTGGCTTCGAGGCTGCTGCTCCCATGCTCATCATTGGTGCTCATCGTTATTTGGAGAAGTTCACGCTGTCGAAGTGGCAGCAATATTGGAAGGAACAAGTTGCGAACTGGTACGGTATGTTCCTGCACGAGAGCCAGTATCTGGAGCCGGTTATGCCGGATATCGAGGCCATGCTTCTGAGCAGTCAGCGAAATGTGACTGGCGAAGTGACCCTCGAACTCCGTCCGCTCTGCTTCCAGACGGTTGGCGTGGACAGTCCCAACGACTTGGTCAAGAACAAACTTGGCGAGTATGGCGAGACGGCAAAGGCTTGGACGAGCGAGGATGCGAAGGGCTTCATCAAGGTGACTTCCACAGCGCTTCGTGCGTATTATCTGGCTCATCCAGACGAAAGGAAATAAGAGGATTCGTTCCTCGAAAGGTTAAGTCGAAAAACATGGCGTGGTTAAATCGCAATTTTAACGTGTTAAGTTTGCAAAGTTAACGTGTTAAATTGGGCAACTTCACGTGTTAAGTTTTCAGACGCACCTAAAGAAAAGATAAAAATATGGTTAGAATAGGGATTTTAGGAGCTGCAGGATATACTGGCGGCGAACTGATAAGAGTGCTTTTGGGGCACCCTGAAGCGAAGATAGTCTTTGCCAATAGCGAGTCGAACGCTGGCAATCCCGTCAGCGAAGTCCACGAAGGATTGATTGGCGAGACTGACCTCTGCTTCACCTCAGAAATGCCTTTCGACGAGGTGGACGTCGTCTTCTTTTGCTTCGGACACGGCAAGAGCGAGCAGTTCCTCAAGGAGCATGAGATTCCTTCGAACGTCAGGATTATCGACTTGGCGCAGGACTTCCGTATCGCAGGCGAGCATGATTTCGTCTATGGACTGCCCGAAACGCATCGCTCGACGATAAAAGGCTGCCAACATCTCGCGAATCCTGGCTGCTTTGCCACTTGCATCCAACTCGCTATGCTGCCTGCTCTGAAGGCTGGCATCATTAGTGGAGACATCCATGTGAACGGCATTACTGGCAGTACGGGCGCAGGTCAGAAGCCTGGAGCAACGACTCATTTCTCATGGCGAAACGACAATATTTCCGTCTATAAGATCTTCACGCACCAACATCTGCTGGAAATCAACCAGACGGTGCAGGAGTTGTGTCCTGGTTACGAAGGTCGAGTCCTCTTCATTCCTCAGCGAGGATGCTTCACCAGAGGCATCTTTGTGACCGCTTATGCCAAGTGTGACCTCCCTCTCGAAGCGGTTCAACAGGTCTATGAGGACTATTACAAGGACGCTGCCTTCACGCATTTTGTCAGGAAGAGCCCTGATATGAAGCAAGTTGTAAACACCAACAAGGCTGTGGTATATGTTGAGAAGTACGAGGATCAACTCCTGATGATCAGCTGCATCGACAACCTCCTGAAGGGCGCTGTAGGTCAGGCTGTTCAGAACATGAACCTCATGTTCGGTCTTGACGAGAAGGCTGGACTTGAGTTAAAGGCGAGCGCTTTCTAAGTGAAAAGTGAAGAGTGAAAAATTGGCTGCCATATTTTCTGCTACTGTTTCCTGCGATTGTACAGGGTAATCAGAATACTCCTTTAAGTACGAAGGAGGGGGCGGTGTGCCCTATGGTAAAGATAGACGCCGTGCGTTTACCCGATTTGAACATACCCCGTTGCGGTCATAGTTTCTATTGTGTGAATGGTCAGCCTACAGTCATTGGTGGTCACACCTCTGGCTTTGTGCTTACTCCCACCATCGAATATTTCAGTGAAGGGCAATGGCATGTTGTTCCGATGGTCTATCCTCATGATTCAGGTGGTAGCCTATTGATGAAGTCTGGCAAGATACTCCTGTTTGGCAGCCACGAGAAGAATCTGGGTATCGGGCAAACCTTTGAAGTTGAGATGTACAATCCCACAAACCATTCAACAGAAGGTTTTGGCTGCCTTGACATAAAGCGTGTTATGCCATCGGCAGTAGAAACAGATGATGGAAAGGTCATTATTGTCGGTAACTGGTATCATGATGATGCCATTGAGATATTCGATGGAGAAAGTCAGTTTACGAAGGTTAAGGATGTTGCCTTGCAGCGCGTACACCCCTATATGCTTCCTATTTCTAATGGTGATGTGCTTATCTTTGGCTCCCATGACACGCATGGCGAAATCATCACCAGCACGCTGGTAGATCGTCTGCATGGTGAAGCTTTCAATGTTCCGCTGTTCGAGGAGTGGTTACCGCTTCCCCTTGATATCACATCTCCTTGTGCTGCAGATTGTATTATTGGTAATCTAGAGGATAAAACTTATCTGATACCAGTTCTTAATAGGAATCAATCTCAGGTAGCTATAGCCCAGGTCTGCGATACCATATTCTCGCTCATTCCCACGGAGGTGCCCATACCTATGGTATCACAATGGGATTCTATCAGTTATCGCACCCCCATTGTTGTTAATCGTCAGGTTAGGCGTGCCTATATGGCAGGATTCGACAAGAAGCAGCATCTTTGCATCCTTTCCATTGAATACGACAAATCACTCTGCCCGGTCACCCTCTATTATACAGACCCTTTGCCACACATGGGGCTCAATCATTTTGCGCTCACTCCGCAGGGCAACTTTCTTATTGCCGGTGGTACCAATGGCGTAGACAACAACAATTTCTCGCCCAGCAACCAGGTGTGGCTTATTCCTTTGGACGATAGCAGTAGTCAGGAGTTCTGTTCAACATCTGCCTCTTCATTCCCTTGGCTGCTTTTGGCAATCGTTATCATAATCTTGATTGTCATTCTTACTTTGTTGCTATGGTGGCGGCATAATCATAAGAAACCGTCAGAGTTGGAAGAATCCGAGCCTGTTGCCGAAAAGGATGATGCACATTTGTGGCAGCGTATCTGCCAGTTGATGGAAGAAGATAGACCTTATCTTGACAGTAACTTCCGTGTTACGGATGTTGCACGAAAGTTGGGGGTCAACCGTAGTACGCTGTCGGCATGTATCAATGCACAGGCAGGCTGTACCTTCAACCAGTACATAAACCGTTACCGTGTGGAATACGCTAAGGATTTGATGCTCAAACAGCCTGATATCAAGATGGTTACCATTTGCACTGAATCAGGATTTAATAACGAGACTTCCTTCTTCCGTGCCTTCAAGGCTCATACAGGCAAAACGCCTCGTGAGTGGATGAGTTCGCTGTAAGAGGGAATCCTGCCTAACATAGAAATCGGCTAACAAAAACGCTTTTGTTAGTCGTTTTCCTTTTTTGTTAGTCCATGTAATCAAAAAACTTTTATATATTTGCAGCAGAGAAAACAATTGTGATGAAAACTAATAATCTTTTTTACCTATGAAAATAAAGAGCATTCTTGCAGCCATGTTTCTTTTGTTGACAGGCGTGCAGACGGGTTGGGCACAGAATATGACTGTCCGTATGACAAACAACGAGACCCATGTGTATAAGGTGCCGCAAGTGGCAGAACTTACTTTTTCGGATGATGAAATAGTCTACGAGTGGGTCGACCTCGGGTTGCCCAGCGGCACGCTTTGGGCTACCCGCAACGTTGGTGCAGAAAAGCCCGAAGACCCAGGTAACTATTTCGCCTGGGGCGAGACGATAGAGAAAACGTTCTACAGTTGGGTGACTTATAAACTTGCTGGCGGAACGGACAAGACGATGAAAAAGTATTGTACGAACAGCAACTATGGCATGGTGGATAACCTGACATCTCTTCAAGCAGAGGATGATGCGGCATCCGTCAACTGGAATAACGACTGGCAGACACCAAACAAAGACCAGTGGCAGGAGCTTCTTTACAGTGGCGTCACAAAAGTGGAGTTCCTGACACAAAACGAGGTTAATGGAATTAAAGTGACAAGCCTGATAAACGGTGCAAGCATTTTCTTGCCGGCTGCCGGATATTTTAATAATGTGGGCACACAGACGGGTATTCTTTATACAGGCACCTTTTGCTTGTATTGGACGCGGACACTAAAAGAGGATAGAAGTAATAGTGCACATTATATGTTTTACCAATCATCTGGTGGGGAAGTAACCTATAGAGAACGATATGTGGGCTTTTCCGTCCGTCCCGTCCGTCGCAAGATTCAACTTGTGACAGGCATCAACCTCTCTCCCACGCGGATAAGCCTTCAGGTAAATGCCTCAAAGCAGCTCAAAGCTACTGTGCTTCCTGTAGATGCCGACAACAGAAGTGTCCACTGGGGTAGCAGCAATCCAGCAGTGGCAACGGTCGATGTCGACGGAAAAGTAACAGGCAAGAGCAAGGGCACCACCACGATAACGTGTCGGTCTTTGGACGGAAGTGATGTATCTGCCGTATGCGAAGTGACTGTAGGTGGAGCACCGACGCACAGCGTCACCAGCGGCCGTGAATGGGTTGACCTTGGATTGCCCAGCCAGACAAAGTGGGCGACACACAACATCGGCGCCAATAGTGTAGAGGAGTACGGCTACTACTTCGCTTGGGGTGAGACGACAACAAAGGACGAGTACAATTGGCACAATTATTATTTCTCCAACGACGGCTCCAGCACCCTTATGACAAAGTATGTCACCAACGCTACCTACGGCACTATCGATAACCTGAATCTGCTTGAGCGTGCCGACGATGCTGCTTCTGTCCTTTGGGGCGCAAGCTGGCAGATGCCGACCGCCGACCAGTGGCGCGAACTTTACGATGATGAAAACACTATTTATGAATGGACTTCTGTAAACGGTTGTGCGGGCATCATGTTCACGAGCATAAGGAATGGCGAAAGCATATTCTTCCCTGCCGCAGGTTACCATCAAGATGAGAAGGCCGCAGGCTTTGGCACTTCTTGTCATTACTGGACACGTACGCTCAACAAGAGTAACAACTCCAAGGCAACCAGATTTACGAAGAATTCTAACAGTATGGCTCCCCAGATGAATAGCGAATACGGTCGTAACTATGGCTTCCCCATCCGTGCCGTGCTTGCACAAGGCATGATTATCCCGACACAGTTTGTGACGAACATAACGCTTAGCGCATCATCCCTGAGCCTTCAGGTAGGCAAGGTACAGACGCTTACCGCCACCGTGCTTCCTGCAAATGCCGACATACAGGAAGTGACGTGGGAGAGCAGCGACGTGAATGTGGCAGACGTGACTCCGAGCGGACGAGTTGTAGGCGTAGCCAATGGCACCTGCACCATTACCTGCCGCGCTACGGACGGCAGCGACGTCTTTGCCGAATGTAGGGTGACAGTTGCGGCTGGTGGCACCGATACCGGTACCCATGAGTCTGTTGACCTCGGTCTGCCCAGCGGCACGCTTTGGGCAACCTGCAACATTGGTGCCAATGCTCCCGAAGAGTACGGCAACTACTTCGCTTGGGGCGAGACAACTCCGAAGGGCACCTACGCCTGGAATACATACAAGTGGTGCAATGGCACATCAAATTCAATAACGAAGTACTGCTTCCAGAGCAGTAACGGTTACAACGGCTATACAGATACTTTGATTGAATTACAGCCAGAGGACGATGCAGCAGTAGCGAATTGGGGTGAAGATTGGCAAATGCCAAGTAATGAGCAGTGCGCAGAATTGTGCAACAGGAAATACACCACGGTGACATGGACGACACAGAACGGCACTTTGGGATTAGAAGTAACGAGCCTAAACAATGGCAATTCTATTTTCTTGCCTGCAGGAGGTTTTCTGGCTGATGAAGGCGCTACTTCTGCGCCAGGCACCGATGGCCATTACTGGACGCGTACGTTAACCAAGAACAATACTGGAGACACTTGGCAGGCGAGAGACATATATTTCAATGATGAAGAATCGTTCTATATAGGTATGGGCGTTCGCCTCCGAGGTTGTTCCGTCCGCCCTGTTCGCAAAAAATAAATGTTAAAAATGCCACGTGTCGAAAAGGCAAAGTCGACGCGTCGTCTTGGCAAAGTTCACGTGTAGTCTTTGCCGAGTCGACGCGTCGCGTTTTTGAAAGGTTGTCGCCTAAGTTACTGACGCTCGGATTTTCCTCAAATATATTTGGTTTTTCTCTCGCTTATTCGTAACTTTGGCTATCGCCGAAGTTACTTGCATTCGGAAAAGAAAAGAAAAACAAGCTTTTCTTTTGCTTTTCTCTCACTTAATCGTAACTTTGCAGTCCAAAAGCAATAAAGACGTAAGAAAATGCAATTATTTGACGTTTATCCACTATTTGATATAGCAATTGATCACGGCAAGGGATGCCGTGTTTGGGACACAGAAGGTAATGAGTATCTGGACCTCTATGGCGGACATGCCGTGATAAGTGTGGGGCATTCTCATCCCCATTACGTAGAGGCAATCAGCAATCAGGTTGCTAAGTTGGGCTTTTACAGCAATTCGGTGCAGAACCCCTTGCAAAAGGAGTTGGCACGCCGTTTGGGCAAGGTTTGTGGCTATGATGATTACTTCCTGTTCCTTATCAACTCGGGAGCCGAGGCTAATGAGAATGCGCTAAAGCTTTCATCTTTCTATAACGGACGTACCCGTGTGCTGAGTTTGGAGAAAGCTTTCCACGGTCGTACCTCGCTGGCTGTTGAGGCAACCAACAATCCCAAGATTATTGCGCCCATCAACGCCAATGGACATGTAACATATCTCCCCCTCAATGATATCGAGGCTTGGAAGAAAGAGATAGAGAAGGATGATGTCTGCGCCTGTATCATAGAATGTATACAAGGTGTGGGTGGCATCCGTATGGTAAGTGCCGATTTCCTGCAGGCATTGCGTAAGCTTTGCGACGAGCATAACACGGTGCTCATTTGCGATGAGATTCAGTGTGGCTACGGCCGTAGCGGTAAATTCTTTGCCCATCAGCATCTGGGTGTGAAGCCTGATATTATCACGGTGGCGAAAGGCATTTGCAACGGCTTCCCGATGAGTGCCGTTCTCATCAGCCCCAAGTTCAAACCTGTTTATGGACAGCTTGGGACGACCTTCGGAGGCAATCATCTTGCCTGTGCTGGCGCGCTTGCAGTCCTCGATATCATAGAGAAGGAAAGACTTGTGGAGAATGCCGCAGAGGTGGGAGACTACCTGATGCAGGCCATTCGAAACGCCAATTTGCCTCATGTCGTTGAGGTTCGCGGTCGAGGTCTCATGATAGGAATCGAATTGGACATTCCTTACAAAGAGCCCAGGCAACGTCTCGTCAGCGAACGACATTGCTTTACGGGTTGCTCAGGCACTAATGTGCTTCGTCTCTTGCCACCCCTTTGCCTCTCGAAAGCCGAGGCAAAGAGTTTCGTTGAACGACTTAAAGCTGTACTTACATCATTATGAAGATAGCAATCATAGGTGCCGGAAACATGGGCGGAGCCCTGGTGAAGGGGTTTACGAAGGCAGGCATGGCAGCCGACATAACTGCCTCTGCTCATACACAACAGACGCTTAATCGTCTTGTTGAGGCTTGCCCTGGCATCAACGTAACGCTCGATAACAGGAAAGCAGTCGAGGGTGCTGATGTCGTTGTGCTTGCCGTAAAGCCTTGGCTCGTGCAGCAAGTCATCTCCGAGATAACGCCGGAACTGAAGGACAAAATCGTCATCTCAGTCGCAGCAGGCATTCGCGATGAACGCATCGATGTGTATGCCATGCCCAACATTGCTGCCGAGTTTGGCGAAAGCATGACCTTCGTCGAGGAAGCCGAGCAGGCAGAAAAGGCCGCCAAACTTTTCGAAAGGGTAGGGCAATGCAAGGTCGTTCCCCAACGACTGATGGATGCCGGCATGATGATGGCTGGCTGTGGCATCGCCTACGTCATACGTTTCCTCCGTGCAATGACAGAAGGAGGCGTCGAGATGGGCTTCTATCCCGATGAAGCCAAGCAGATTGCCATGCAGACTATGCAAGGTGCAGTCACCCTTCTTAGCGAGACAGGTCTGCATCCTGAAGCAGCCATAGACAAGGTGACAACACCTGGCGGCATCACAATAAAAGGACTAAACGAGTTGGATCATGCTGCCTTCAACTCGGCAGTAATACGTTGCCTCAAAGCAGGACTGCAATGAAGAAAAGACTTGTAGTGAAGGTGGGCAGTAATGTCCTCACGACAGACAGGGGCAAGCTCGACATCACGCGAGTCTCTGCGCTTGTTGATCAGATTGCTTGGTTGCGGGAGCAGAACTATGATGTGGTGCTCGTCACAAGTGGTGCAGTTGCGTGTGGAAGGGGTGAACTGCAGGTTGACCATTCGCTCGACTCAGTCGAACAACGTCAACTCTTCTCGGCTATGGGACAGGTGAAGCTCATTAACCTCTACTACGACCTGTTTCGCGAATACAACATACACGTGGGACAAGTGCTCACGACAAAAGAGAACTTCCAAAGCGAACGCAGTTATCAGAACCAACGTGCTTGCATGGAAGTGATGCTGGAGAATGGCGTCCTGCCTATCGTCAATGAGAATGATACCGTCAGCATCGAGGAACTGATGTTCACGGACAACGACGAACTGTCTGGCCTCATTGCCAAGATGGTGGGAGCCGAAATGCTTATCCTGCTCACAGGAGTGGATGGCTTGTACAACGGCAATCCTCAAGATTCTGGAAACGAAGTGATTCGTCAGGTAAGCCTGGGTGATGACGTGAGTCGCTACATCCTTCCCGCTAAGAGCAAAGCCGGCAGAGGTGGCATGACTTCGAAATTCAATACAGCCCTTTCGGTAGCCCAAGCAGGCATCCGCGTCATTATTGCCAACGGAAACAGAGCAGGCATCTTGCCAGCCCTCATTAATGAATCGACTCAAACAATCCATACAGAATTCCTGCCATCATGAAGCAACTGTTCCATAAGGCAAAGGAAGCAAGCCGAACGCTCATGCTTCTGACGGACGAGCAACGCAATGAGGTGCTCCTGAAGATTGCAGATCGTGCTGAGGCTAAGGTAGATAAGTTGCTTGCCGCAAATGCGCTCGACTTGCAAAAGCTTGAGCCAAGCGACCCTCTTTATGACCGCTTGTTGCTCACAAAGGAACGTATTCAGGGCATTGCTGCCGACCTTCGTAACGTGGCCAAACTGCCTTCGCCTCTTGGAATAATAAGTAAGGAGAGGACTCTTGCCAACGGTCTTTACCTGCGTCGCATCAGTGTTCCGTTCGGCGTGATAGGCGTCATATTCGAAGCAAGGCCAAATGTCTGCTTCGATGTCTTCTCTCTGTGCTTCAAGAGCGGCAATGTCTGTCTGCTGAAAGGCAGCCATAATGCAGAAGAGAGCAATCGCGCGATAGTCAATCTTATACACGAAGTGCTGCAAGATACTGGTATTTGTGTGGATGCGCTGACTTTGTTGCCACCCACTCACGAAGCCACCGCCGAACTGCTTGGTGCGGTTGGTTATGTGGATCTCTGTATCCCTCGAGGCGGAAGGAAACTCATTGACTTCGTACGCGACAATGCTCGTGTGCCGGTTATCGAGACAGGGGCAGGCGTCGTGCATGCTTATTTCGATAAAGACGGCGACTTGGAGAAAGGGAAACGCATCATTGCGAATGCCAAGATGCGACGTGTCAGCGTCTGCAACGCCCTTGATTGTCTGCTCGTTCACCGTGACAGAGCCAACGACATTCCTGCTTTGCTTGCCCCGATGGAAGGGCATGTTGAGATTGTTACCGACGAGGCAACGATGGGCACAGAGTGGATGGACTACAAGCTCTCCCTTAAAGTCGTTGACAGCCTTGACGAGGCATTGGCTCACATCGCCCGTTATGGCTCAGGACACAGCGAGTGTATCATTACGGAGAACAAGGCGACTGCAGCTCGCTTCCAACAGATGGTTGATGCCGCATGCGTATATGTCAATGCCCCCACCAGCTTTACCGATGGCGCTCAGTTTGGTCTCGGCGCCGAGATAGGCATCTCAACTCAGAAGCTTGGCCCGCGTGGACCGATGGCTTTGGAAGAGATGACGACCTACAAATGGCTTATAAATGGAAATGGACAAATAAGAAGTTAATAATATGAACGACATTAAACAAATATCGCAACGCTTGAAGGGCTTGCGCGAGATATTCGACATCCCTGTGGAGAAGATGGCAGAGGTGTGCGAGACGACTGTCGAACACTATCGCCGCATTGAGAATGGTGAGGCTGACCCTGGCGTTTATCTCCTCTCGCGCATCTCCAAGCAGTATGGCATCGCCCTTGATGTCCTGCTTTATGGCGAGGAGCCACGCATGAACGGCTACTTCGTGACGCGTCGAGGCAAAGGCCTTGAAGTGGACCGCCACAACGATTACAAGTACAAATCTCTTGCCAGCGGCTTTAAGGGAAGAGTGATGGAGCCGTTCTTCACGGAGATAGAACCTCTTCCGGAAGGTAAGAACCATGCAAAGAATGTTCATGACGGCCAGGAGTTCATCATCGTTTTTGATGGCGTTCTCGAGATAACGATTGAAGATAAGGTTATTGTATTGCAGAGGGGCGACAGCATATACTTCGACACGACACGTCCCCATTGCATGCGTGCCCTTGAGAATAAGACTGTGAAGTTCCTGACAGTAATCATCTAAGTTAATGTCAAAACCAATGACTAACAATCCTATACTAAGTCGCTTCCTTAGGCAAACGACCTTTGTTTCCGAGGAAGATTATGCGAAGAACCTTGAGTTCATTGTTCCCAAGAACTTCAACTTCGCCTATGATGTTGTGGATGCTTGGGCAGAGGTGGCACCAGATAAGATTGCCCTTCTGTGGACAAACGATGAAGGGGCAGAGCGAAAGCTGTCCTTTGACGACCTGAAGCGGATGAGCGACCAAGCCGCTTCCTATCTGGGAAGCCTGGGTATCGAGCGTGGCGACATGGTGATGCTCATCGAGAAGCGTCGCCTCGAGTGGTGGATTACGATGCTTGCCCTGCACAAGCTGGGAGCAGTTCCTATTCCCGCAACACACATGCTTACCAGTCACGACATTGTTTATCGCAACAATGCGGCTTCCGTGAAGGCCATCATTTGCGTGGGCGAGCCTTATGTTCTCGGGGAGGTTCAGAAGGCGATGCCTGAGAGTCCGACGGTTGAGATACTTGTCTCCATCGGTCCTGACGTGCCTGAAGGCTTCCACGACTGGCATAAAGAGATAGACAAAGCTGCGCCTTTCCGTCGTCCTCGCTTCGTTAATACCAATGGTGATACAATGATATTGTACTTCACCTCAGGCACTTCGGGCGAGCCCAAGATGGTGGCGCACGACTTCCTCTACGCTCTTGGTCACCTCACGACTGGTGTCTTCTGGCATAATCTCACGCCCGACAGCATTCATCTTACTGTTGCCGATACAGGGTGGGGCAAGGCTGTCTGGGGAAAGTTCTACGGACAATGGTTCGCTGGGGCTTGCGTCTTTGTCTTCGACCACGAGAAGTTCACGGCAGAGAAGATACTTCGTCAGATGGAGAAGTACCATATAACAAGCTTCTGTGCACCGCCTACGGTCTATCGTTTCCTTGTTCGAGAGGACTTCAGCCACTATGATCTTTCTGCTCTTCGCTACTGTACAACGGCTGGCGAGGCGTTGAATGCTGCCGTGTACAACAAGTTCTTCGAGCTGACGGGCATACGTCTGATGGAAGGTTTCGGCCAGACCGAGACGACTCTGACCTTGGGAACCTTCCCCTGGATGCAGCCTAAACCAGGCAGTATGGGCAAACCCAACGCACAATATGAGATAGCTTTGCTGCGTCCTGACCTTACCCCTTGCGAGGATGGAGAGAAGGGCGAGATAGCGGTTCGCCTGAATGAAGGCCACAAGGCTATTGGTCTTTTCAAGGAATACTATCGCGACAGCAACATCACCTACGAGGCTTGTCACGACGGATATTACTTCACAGGCGACATGGCTTGGCGCGACAAGGATGGCTACTACTGGTTTGAAGGCCGTGCAGACGACGTCATCAAGAGCAGCGGCTACCGCATCGGGCCCTTTGAAGTCGAGAGTGCTTTGATGACACATCCTGCCGTTGTGGAGTGTGCCATTACCGGCGTACCCGATGATACCAGGGGAATGGTGGTGAAGGCAACTGTCGTGCTTGGCAAGGAATGGAAGGATAAAGCCGGCAAAGCCCTGATAGAAGAGCTGCAGGCACACGTCAAACATGTGACTGCTCCCTATAAATATCCTCGTATCATCGAGTTTGTAGACGAATTACCCAAGACCATCAGCGGCAAGATTCGCCGTGTAGAAATAAGAGAAAAAGATAAAAGATGAGAAGTTTCCTTAATGTAGAAGACCTTGGTGACCTCCAGGAGGCACTCAGGGAAGCAGCTGAAATAAAAGCAGACCGCTATAAGTACGATACACTTGGCAAGAATAAGACGTTGCTCATGGTGTTCTTCAATAACAGCCTCCGCACGCGTCTCAGCACGCAAAAAGCAGCTATGAACCTCGGCATGAACGTTATCGTGCTCGATGTGAATGCCGGTGCGTGGAAACTCGAAACGGAGCGTGGCGTCATCATGGATGGCGACAAGAGCGAGCACCTGTTGGAAGCCATTCCGGTTATGGGGTGTTATTGCGACGTTATAGGCATCAGATCCTTTGCCGGGCTGACGGACAGAGACTATGATTATGCGGAGACCGTCTATCATCAGTTCGAGAAGTACAGCGGCAAGCCTGTGCTTGCGATGGAGACTGCCACGGTGCATCCCCTGCAAGCCTTTGCCGACCTGATAACCATCAACGAGTATGCTGCGAAACGTGGCAAGCGTCCCAAAGTCGTGCTCACTTGGGCTCCGCATCCCAAGGCGTTACCTCAAGCCGTTCCCAATAGCTTTGCTCAGTGGATGTTGGCAGCCGATGTCGATTTCGTCATTACCCATCCTGAGGGTTATGAACTTGATCCTGCCTTCACCAAAGGTGCCACCATTGAGTACGACCAGCGCAAAGCTTTCGAAGGAGCCGATTTCATTTATGCCAAGAACTGGAGTTGTCCGGGCGTGACGAACAGGGAAGATTACGGGAAGGTGCTGTCGAAGGATATGAGTTGGACTGTTGATGCGGAGCACATGAGCTGGACGAACGATGCTCACTTCATGCATTGCTTGCCTGTTCGACGTGGTATGATTGTCACAGACGACGTTATCGAGGCCCCTACTTCGTTGGTCATTCCAGAGGCTGCCAATAGGGAAATCTCTGCAACTGTCGTTTTAAAACGCATCTTGCAAAGCAAATAATTAAAAAAAACATTGCAACCCCTTTGTTCGTAACGATATTAATTGTATCTTTGCAACATAGTTTTTAAATAAAATCGATTATGAAGAATCTATTCTTTACAATGTTACTCCTTCTTGCAGCAAACGCTTCATGGGCTGAAACAGCACTTTTCGTTCACCAGAAGTCTGGTGGTGTCCTTGAGGTTTCCTTCAGCGAGAAGCCCGTCGTAACCTATAGCGAAGGCTATCTTGTTATTTCTGGAGCGAATGGTTCGGTGTCCTATCCTCTCTCTGACATGCAGAAGTTCACCTTTGGCGAGGTGGATGAGAATGTGACTCGCATCGTTGCTCCTGAGAGCGTAGCGCCTCAGCCTACCTTCATTTACAGCATCGATGGCAAGCTCATGCGTACTTACCAGCCTGGTGAGAACCGTGCAACCTCTGCTTCTGTCGAGGGTCTTCCTGCCGGAACCTATGTCGTAAAGAACGGTAAGACGTCCTACAAAGTCCTGAAGAAATAAGTTGGAGCGCCTTCTCGACATAATAAACAGCCGATACAGCTGTCGCAGTTATCTCGACAAAGCAGTGGAGGATGAGAAAGTTGCGTACCTCAAGGAGTGTATGCGACTCGCTCCTTCTGCCGTGAACAAGCAGCCTTGGCGATTCCGAATCGTGCGAAGTCAGCAGGGTAGGGCAAAGCTTCAGTCCTGCTACTCACGTTCCTGGTTCAACGAAGCGCCGTTGTACGTGCTTGCGACCCTGCTTCATGACGAGGAATGGGTTAGGGCAGATGGCAAACCTCACGGCAATATTGATGTCGCCATTGCAGTCGAGCATCTTTGTCTGGCAGCCACAGAGCAGGGACTTGGCTCGTGTTGGGTATGTAACTTCGATGCCAAGCTGTGCCACGAACTGTTTGAACTGCCTGAAAACGAAGAGCCTGTCGTCATCATTCCCCTTGGGTATCCAGCCTCCGCAGGCACTCCTCCAAAAACACGCAAAACGCCAGAGGAACTCTTCCTCGAAGCATAAAGACACGTAAGGGGCACTCGAAAGAGCGCCCCTTACACGTTTTATTACCTCATTCATTACATCTCGTCACCTCATTCTCCACGTCTCATCACCCAACATCCCACGTTAACTTTGCCTACGACCCTTGTCATGTGGGGCGATGCGGCAGTTCGAGTGAGCCTACAAGCTGTTTTTGACGGCTCGAACCAACTCGGAATCCGTACTGCCGTTCCTGCGGAGCGAGCCATGAATCTCGTGGGCTCCGGTCTCAGAAAGAATGCGACGGGCATTCTCTTGGTTGACCCCAGCACCAGGCATGATGATGAGTCTGCCGCCAGATTGCTCGACAAGTCTCTTAATCAGGGGAATGCCTTGCTCTGCCGAAGGAGCCTGACCAGACGTGAGCAAGCGGTGACAACCCAATGAAACGATCTGCTCCAGAGCCTCTGTGGGCTGCGAACAGACATCGAAAGCACGGTGAAAAGTGATGCTCAGGCCTGTCGCTTCGCTCACAAGACAACGGATTGTCTCCTCGTCTATGCTGCCGTCGGACTTCAAAGCCCCAATCACAACACCATTCGCGCCAAGTCGTTTGGCCAGACGAATCTCCTTCAGCATGGTTTCGATCTCAGCCTCGTCGTACACGAAGTCACCCTCCCTGGGGCGAATCAGCACTTGAACCGGGATGCCCAGACCTATTGCCTTCGCCATCATCTCAGCCGATGGCGTCAGACCATCCACTTCGAGAGCCTGGCAAAGCTCAATGCGATCTGCTCCTCCTTCTTTGGCTGCAAGGACACTCTGCATGTCGCCGCAGCAAACTTCCAACTTTATCTGTTCCATAATGGCGTTTCGTCTGGTTCTGTTTAGCGTTTCAAAGTTACCAAATAAAATAAAAGAAAGAGAGTGGCTTCACAGCTACTCTCTTCCAATTGGTATTAGCTTTGTTTAAGGTAAAAAGATTGTTTTCAGGATAACAGTTGCAAAGGTAGGGCATTTTTATGCATGTTGCAACTGTTTTTGTTATGTTCTTTAACATGTTTCGACGTAAATGGGAACTTTTGCACAATAGTCATAACCTTTTGGTACAATATTGGGCGATTGCTTCGATGGGACGACGCATGATTCGACCCATTTGCCTGCCTTCGCTAACAATGGCTTCTGTTAGCTCTGCTTTGAACTGATAAGCGATGCCTCCCACGCAGTTTATCGGCATTTCTTTGTGCCCATAGACGGCGATGTTCCTGTTGATGAACAGGCGGAAGGCCTCGACGAGCATGTCGTGAATGGCAGGATTGGCGCGGTTTTCGACGATAAAAGGAACCAGCGAAGCAAGGAAGGTATTGGCGGCAGGCTTGCGGTAAACGCACTCGATGATGTCCGAAAGCGACAGATTGAACTTATTGCAAAACTTCTCCTTGAGTGTTTCGGGAAGTTTTCCTTTGAAGAGTCCGTTCAGCAACATCTTGCCAAGATAGGAGCCGCTGCCTTCGTCGCCAAGAATGTAACCGAGTGGCGACGTATGCTTCACAATGTCTTTCCCATCGTAGAGACAGCTGTTGGAGCCCGTTCCAAGAATGCAGGCTATGCCAGGTTTGTGCCCACAAACGGCTCTGGCGGCACCCAGCAAGTCGCTCTCCACCTCGATGTGGCACTCGGGGAAGAGTTCCTCAAGGGCACTCTTAACACTCTGGCTGAACGGTTCTATGCAGCCGGCACCATAGAAATAAACAGCCTGCAGACCCTCAGATTGCGGCAGCTGAGTCAACAAATCATGGTATAATACATTATATATATTATCGCGCGCGTCGCGCGCGGGATTGATACCATCGGTGTGCAACTCGGTTTGTGAACCGTCGGAACTGACATAAAGCCAGTCTGTCTTAGTGGAACCGCTGTCGGCTATAAGGAGAACTTTGTTCATGCTAAAGGTAACCCCCGCCTCCCTTTCAGGGAAAGCGGGGGCTTTTGTTGTGTTGCAAAAAGGCGTCAATTACTGAGCGGGAGCCTCTGCGGGAGTTTCAGCAGGAGCTTCTGTTGCTGCGGGCTGCTCCATAGCGGGCACGTTGCCAGGATTTGTGGCTGCCTGCTCGATGGCTTGCTGCTGCATAACAGACTCGTTGTGACCAGCACCAGGCAGGAAAGCTACACTGATGACGCTGAGGAAAATCATTGCACCAGCGAGGAACCAGGTTGCCTTCTCGATAAAGTTTGTTGTCTTGGGAGCGCCAAGAATCTGGTTGTTGTTGGAGTAGTCAGCAGCCAAACCGCCGCCTTTGGATTCCTGAATCAGTACGATGAGGCACATAAGAATGGATGCCAGCACAATCAGGATTACGATAGATGTGTACATGTTTTGTGTGTTTGTTATGTTGTTATTTGTGTTTATTATTGATGATCAGTTTCTCTAAAAACCGAATTTGGTCTGCAAAGTAACGATTTTTTTTTGGATATTTCAAGGAAAGTTGCCTGATAATTTTCACTGCGTTCTCATATTTGCCTTGTTTAATGTAAATTCCGGCCATTATTTCAGTCAGAATTTCATTATTTTCGTCATTTTCGTAAACATTGCTGTTGTCGCTTTGACTCTCGTTATGTTCATCTTCGAGGTTGTCGTCAAGCACAATCCTTCCGTGTTCATTCTCCAGAAAGTCCTCGACAACTCCACCACCATTCATGGGTAAAGCTTCCTGCCTTTGAGTGCCTTGCCTGCTTTCTTGCTGTAGGAGATAGCCAATATAATCCTGTGCCGCATCGATTGGATGGCTGACGGGCGAGACGGGAGTCTGTGCCTCGAGGAAGTTGTCGATGAGGCTAACGGTGCGAGATTCAGAGTCGTCCGTTGTCTCTTCATAGCGCTTGTGCTCCTCTGCTTGCGTGTAATGAGGCTCTTCCGTCAAGCGGAAGATGGCTTCTCGATTTGGCACAAGGATTGCTGTGCGACGCAAAGTCTCATCGTAAGCGGGGTCGTGCTTTTTGTAGAGCGCTTGCAGGAGCAGGATTCGGGCGATGTGGAAGTAGGGATGCTCCTGCGTAAGCGCCTGCAACTGCGCTATTGCGTCGTCGTCGATGGTGTCGGGTCGTCGGATATAATCTATGATGTGTCGTTGCATGTCGTGTGTTGATGTTTACCAGTTGGCTACTGTGGCATTGAAGATTTGGTCGACGATGTCCTTCGTCATCTGCGTGACGAGTTCTTCCTGAACTGCATTAAGTTGCTGAGAAGCGTCGAATTCTGAGGTCGCGGTGAACTGCCTTTCGAAGTCGTCGGTGTGCTTCTTGTTGTTGACAAAGCGGACGTTGACGGTCATTTTGAGTTGCACCTGACTACTGTAGCCTTCGCTCGAGATGCTTTTATTAAACTGGTCGAAGGCAACAATCTCGCCTGCGAGTTGGAGGTCGCCGTTCTTCTTGACCTGCCTCAACTTTGTCTGATTCAGATATACTTCTGTTATCCTGTTCTGGAAGATGCTCTGCATCGGTGCCCAAACATAGGCGCTTCGGATGGGGAAGTTGTCTATCTGGATGGTTTTGGTTGTGGTATAGTCGATGCTTGCCCCGTTGAAGCGATAGCTGACGGTGCAGGCTGTGACGAGCAGGGCGAGCAGAAGCAATAGGAGAGGTCGCCTTCTATTCATCGATTCCATAGGCTTTAATCTTTCTGTAAAGTGTTCTTTCGCTGATGCCAAGCTCTTCTGCAGCGAGTTTGCGCTTGTAGTGATTGCGTTGGAGGGCAAGCAAGATGTTGCGTTTCTCCATGTCTCCGATGTTGAGTGTGTCGTCGTCGACAATCTCTTCGGCAGTTGAAATGTCCAACTCTTCCGGTTGCGTGTGTTGAACCTTCTTCTGTTGGGAGACTGGAACGGGCAATGTGGTGCTGGCCGGAGCCTCGTGCCAATTGTGTCCTTGCAGCTTCTCTTTGAGCTCTTGCACATCCGAACGGAGTTCGAAGACGGCATGAGCCAGTATCTTTATCTCTTGTTCGTAGTCGTGCTGGCCGCCTGAAGTGCTTCCTCCGACAGTGGCGATGCCTGTATCATCGTCGGAGTTTGGCGTGATGCCAAGCTTTGCAAGCATCTCTGGCGTTACGCTTCTGCTCTCGGAAAGGATGCTGAGCTGCTCCGTTATGTTGCGTAGCTGACGGATGTTGCCTGGCCATTTGTAGGAATTCACCACAGCTTCTGCCTCTGGTGTGAGTCGTATGGGCTCAGGGATATTGTAGCGGCTGGCTGTATCGAGCGCGAACTTCTTGAAGAGAAGCACAGCGTCGCCTTGTCGTTTGCGCAGGGGAGGAATCTGGATGTTGATGGTGGAGAGGCGATAATAGAGGTCCTCGCGGAACCGTCCTTGCTTGATGGCTGTGGGGATATCCACGTTTGTGGCAGCCACGATGCGTACATTTGTCTTGCGAGGAGTGCTGCTGCCGACCCTCAGATACTCGCCTGTCTCCAGGACTCGAAGCAGTCGGGCTTGTGTGCTCAAAGGCAGTTCGCCCACTTCATCAAGGAAGAGTGTGCCTCCGTTGGCAGCTCCGAAGAAGCCTTCGTGCTCGCCTATGGCGCTGGTGAACGCGCCTTTCTCGTGTCCGAAGAGTTCGCTGTCGATGGTTCCTTCTGGTATGGCGCCGCAGTTTATTGCGATGTATGTCTTGCCTCGACGTTGGCTGTGGTCGTGGATGATGCGTGGAATGACTTCCTTACCCACGCCGCTCTCGCCCTGTATGAGTACCGAGAGGTCTGTAGGAGCAACGAGAACTGCTGTGGCAAGGGCTTCGCGAAGGGCTTCGTTGCGTCCCACAATGCCGTAGCGGTTCATCAGGGATTGCATATCTGAACTTGTGCTCATGATGCTTTTTCTGTGTTGTCGTTGTTGATAGGCTGAGGTGCGTCGTCCTTCTTCCTGTCTTCGCGTTTGTCGCGGAACAGCTTGGGCAAGGGGTTTCGACGAGCCTCGTCGTAGAAGGCTCTGTTGCGGACGATGTCGATAGCTGTGTAGATGGGCTTTGTCAGGGCAGACACATCAGCCACTCCCTCCTCCGTCTCTTCCTTCTGAGTTGTGTTATAAGATGCAGTTATGACAGTCTCCATGCCTGCGAAGAAGCGGGCCAGAGCATTGCCAGACAGGCTTGTCGGGAGCGTACTGCCTTCTGGAATGATGATGCCGTCGAAGTGGCAGGCGTTGTTCTCGCTGAGAATCTGTTCGGAGGTGTAGGGTCCGTAGGTGTTGATGCCTTGCTCTGTTGTGACTTGCGAAGCGAGGTCTGGGTTCTGCATGGCAGTCTCCTGGACGATTGCGATGCGAGGCAGTTGCTGGTCGAAGTCGCGTTCCAGAATGTCGCGGAACTTGATGATGTCCTCTGCCGTTGGCTCCTTCGAGAGCGGCATGAGGTTGGCCTTCTCCGTTACGATAATCTCGACGGACTGTGCAGGACGTTTCGCGGGCTCGTTTGACGCGTAGAGCACCAAGGCATCGGCATTCTCTTCATTGAGTTCGCGATAGGCTGCCTCCTCATTGAAAAAGGCTGGCGAGCAGAGTTCGAGCATTGCGGGGTCGTCGCAAACTTGGCGAATTGGGTCGTTGCTTGTGCCGTCTCCGCCAATCAGAGCGATGGCTATCTTGAGTTTATCCATATATGTTGTTTATTTTATCGAGGTCTGTTGCTTAGGTTATGCAGTTAAGTTGATTGATTCATCATGTAGAATCAATTGCATATACATGTACGTGCAATTGCAACTACATGTATATGCAATGAATTTGGCGTGCTTAGTTTTTTGTTCCTCCCTTTGAAGTTGATTCGGATGGCGTTTGAGCTTTCTCTTCTTCCAGTCCTGTGTCGATGAGCGAGTACTGTTCCTGCGGGAGCTGCAGCGTGTAGAGCGAGCCCTCGAGACGGCGGATGAGGCCACGCTTCATCTTCTCCGGAGCATAGACAAAGCCTTCGACGACGACGACGCGGTTCGTCTCGATGTCCACACGAGAGTGGCTCACGAAGGGGCCTCCCATGCAATCATTCTCCATGTACCAGAGTCCGCGCATCTCCATAGCGAAGCTGTTGTGCACGTTGACTGCCTTGACAATGGTGCAAAGCGAGTCCGTCTTCATGTACATGCCTGGCTTCTCGCCTGGGAGGTTCACTTTCATCACGGAGTCTCGCTTAGCCGTCATGTACGCTTTGTTGAAGGTTTCGGGGCCTTCATACGGGTAGCTGTACATCACGATGTTCTCCATGCCTGTTGCCGTATTGTTGCTCGTCCAGAAGAACTGCTCGCCTTTCTTGTAGCTGGTCAGTTCCTTTGGAGCATGGAAGCGGCAGGTAAAGATTTGCCAGGCAAGGTCGTAGGTGACTTTCGAGTACTTGTTCTCGAGTTCTTTGATGAGTCGATTCATCTCAGAACGCGTCAGGAAGTCGATCACTTCCTGTTTGTGGTCGATGCAGAACTGCTGGAAGTCCTCCAGGCTTGGGCTGTTGATGGTGAGCACAATCTGGTCCATCGCGAACTTGTTACGCATGAATCGCATGCCTGTTCGCGAGTATTGTGTCTTATCAATGTTGACCTGAATGATGTTACGGAATATGGTGAAGTTGGCGCTGAAGTCTTTCGGCTCGATCTGTGTGATGTGGAACGAGCGCTCACTTTGCGGCAAGCAAGGCACATCGGTGTCAAGGATATCGAACAAGGCACGACCTGCCGGAGCCTCCCAAGTCTTGTTGTCGAGCACGACGAGCACTTCGTAAGGACGACCGCTGGCTTGCGGGAAGAATTGTTCCTTCGTGCAGCTTGCCAAGAGAAGCAAGCCCAATATTAATGATAAAGCAAGTTTGTATTTCATAATGTCTGTTGTTATGTTGGTAACTAATCATTTTAATTCATCACGCTTCGCCCTTCACTTTGCTGTGCAACAAGCCGCAAGCCGCATAGATGTCTTGCCCGCGACTGGCACGAATGGTGGTTGTAACGCCATGCTTGGTCAGGTAGTCTCGCAGCCAAACCATTTTCTCCTCGGACGCGCCCTTGTATGGCGTATCAGGTATCTCGTGGAAGCGGATCAGGTTTACGCGGCATTCTATTGGCGCAAGCAGTCGAACCAACTCTCTTGCATGCCTCTCCGAGTCGTTGAGACCTCCGAAGACGATGTACTCGAAGCTGAGTCTGCGCTGATGGCTCCAGTCCTGCTTGCCAAGCAGAGCCAGCAGATCTTCTAAGCCGTAAGCCTTCTCGGCAGGCATCATCTGGAGTCTCTCTTCTGGGAAAGGATTGTGAAGGCTGATTGCGAGGTGGCAGTCGCTCTCTTTGAGGAAGCGTTCCACACCCTTCCTGACGCCGACAGTAGAGACCGTGATGCGCTTCGGACTCCAAGCCCAGCCGTTCGTGTCTGTGAGTAACTGAGTGGCTTTCAGTACAGCATCGAGGTTGTCCATCGGTTCTCCTTGTCCCATGAAGACGATGTTTGTCAACAGTTCGCTTCCTGGCACGGAATAGACTTGGTTCAGGATGTCTGTGGCTGTGAGGTTGCCTCCGAAGCCTTGCCGGCCAGTCATGCAGAAGCGGCAGCCCATACGACAGCCAGCTTGACTGCTGACACAAAGCGTTGCCCTGTCTCCATCGGGAATGAAGACGCACTCAACCTTCTGTCCGTTCTCCGTTGGGAAGAGATACTTTGCTGTCCCATCGACACTTTGCTGGACATCGCAAGGCGGCACGCAACCTATCTCATAGCGCTCTGCAAGGGCCGACCTTCCTTTGAGCGAAAGGTTAGTCATCTCGTCGATGCTCCTGATGTGCTTGCCGTATATCCACTCTGCCATTTGTTTGGCTGCAAAGGCAGGCAGTCCCACCTCTGTGGCGACAACCTTAAGTTCGTCGAGTGTCAAACCAAGCAGTTTTTTCTTTTCCATTAGGCGCATATTACGCCACAAAGTTACATTATATTATGTAATATGTGGGCACAGAAAGGGAAAAAGTTGTTTTTTTTCACTTCTTTTGCATGAAAAGAGCGGGAGTTTAGGAAACTTTTACTATCTTTGCGCAGTAAATGTACTAAAACTAATATTAACCATGAACATCAAACAATTCTCTGCCGTTCTTTTTGCGGCAATTCTTTTCAGTGTTACTTCTTTTGCTCAGAGTCTCAGCCCCAGCACCAAATACCATTGGGACAAGGGAACTCTCATAGTTGATACACCTGCTCGTCCTGCTGGTCAGCAGAATGTACTTGGCCTGACAGCTCCCAAGATGGCAACAGTCCGCGTTGGCTTTGTCGGTCTGGGCATGCGTGGACCTGGAGCTGTAGCTCGTTTTACTCACATTCCGGGCACTCAGATTGTTGCCCTTTGTGATTATGAAGAGGCTCGTGCTGAAGCTTGTCAGAAGTATCTTCGTGAGGCTGGACTTCCGCCAGCAGACATCTATAGTGGCGAGAAAGGCTACGAGGAGCTTTGCAAGCGTTCCGATATAGACCTCGTGTATGTGGCCACCGACTGGGATCACCACTTCCCCGTTGCCAAGTGCGCCCTTTTGAATGGCAAGCACACGGCTATCGAGGTGCCTTCTGCCATGAACCTTGAGCAATGCTGGGAACTTATCGACCTCTCGGAGAAGACGCGCCTCCACTGCATGATACTGGAGAACTGCTGCTACGACTGGTATGAACTCAATACGCTCAACATGGCGCAGAACGGCGTCTTCGGTGAAGTGCTTCGTGGCGAGGGTGCTTACATCCACAACCTCGACGACTTCTGGGCCTATTACTGGAAGAATCCTGATGGCAGCGACATACAGAATCTGCATTGGCGTCTGAAATATAACAAGGAGAATCGTGGTGATGTCTATGCCACTCACGGCCTTGGTCCCGTTGCCCTCGCTATGGATATCCATCGTGGCGACCGTTTCACGACGCTGGTTGCAATGGACACCAAGAGCTCGCATGGCAAGGAGTTGGTGGAGAAGACCACGGGCCGTCCCTGTGCTGAGTTCCGCAATGGCGACCACACCACGACATTGATGCGTACGGCAAATGGCAAGGTTGTTGAGATTCAGCACGATGTCATGAACCCACAACCCTACAATCGTCTCTATAAGTTAACTGGCACAAAGGGCTATGCTACCAAGTATCCCGAGCAGCACTATGCTCTCGACAAGAGCCAGCTTTCTGCCAGCGGCGTCGCTCCTAAAGTGGATGACCTCAGCAGTCACGGCTTCTTGCCAGCAAGCGAACAGCAGGCACTTGTGGCTAAGTACACGCATCCCATCATCAAGAAGTACGGCGAGATGGCTCAGAAGGTGGGCGGTCACGGCGGTATGGACTTCTTCATGGACGCGCGTCTCGTTTATTGCCTGCAGAACGGCCTGCCTCTCGATATGGATGTTTACGACCTTGCCGAGTGGTGCTGCCTTGCAGAGTTGGGAGCGCTTTCGATGGACAACAACAGCTGCTCCGTTGCCTTCCCCGACTTTACCCGTGGCTATTGGGACGTGATGCCAGGCTTCCAGTTTGCTTGGGCAAAGGCTGAGGACGAAGCAGCTGCTCAGGCCGCAGCAGAAGCCAGCACTCAAGCCCAGAAGGATCGTTGTGCTAAAGAGAAACTTTGGGAGAAATACGACAAGGCAAAGGAGAAGGCAGCTAAGAATGCTAAAAAGTGAATGACCCTACTTGTCCTTCCCTTAAAGGGGAGGGGAAAAGTCTTCTGCGCCAATACATTAGGGCGCAAAAGAGACAGCATGCTGCCGCTGAGTTGGCAGCGATGTCTAAAGAAATATGTAACAGAGTGTTTGCTTCTACTTGGTGGCAGGAGGCAAGCACTCTGCTACTTTATTACCCATTAAGCGATGAAGTCGATGTGCGCTCGTTGATAAGTGAAGCCTTCGAGGAAGGCAAGCGTGTTCTTTTGCCCGTTGTGAAGGGCGAAGAGCTGGAGCTGCATCTTTATGAAGGAGGGTCTTCCTTGAGGAAGGGTGCATTTGGCATCATGGAGCCACAGGGAACTTTGTTTGCCCCAGAGTATTACGACGAGATAGATATCGCCATCATTCCAGGTATGGCGTTCGATGGGGCAGGGCACCGGTTGGGGCGTGGCAAAGGTTTCTACGACCGCTTGCTGCCCAAACTGAAAACCACAAAGATCGTGGGCATCTGCTGGCCTTTCCAACTCCTTGACGAAGTGCCTGCTGAACCTCATGACATTCCAGTTGAGGAAGTGATTTCCTGAGAAATCTTCAAACTGCTGATTCGTACCTTTCTCTTCATCAACATGTTTGATGAAGTGCGAAATTTCTTTACAAAAAACCTAACGAAAATCGGGGCGTTAGGTGATGCGACGTGTTGAAGATTTAAACGCGACACGTCGAGTTGACCAACGCGACACGTCGAAATTGAATTTTCCCTGTGTGAAGTTGATAGACTCGACGCGTCGATTTTACCCAGCAAATGTGCTATTTTTGTCATTTCGATACGTAATACTTGTACTTTCTTTGCTTGTGTTCCTTGGATGAGTCCTCTGAAACCGCCTTCTGTAAAGGGAAACGCGATTTAAGCCCTTATTTTACCTTTGGGGTAGAAAAGTGCCACAACATCAAAAATAAGCCCTTAGAAACGAAGCGTTGGAAAGAATCTTGACATTTTACCTGCAGAACGATTGCTCCCATAAAACTCTTTCTATATAATTTTTTTGTTATTCGCGATTCATAATTCGCCAAAAAGTCGTACCTTTGCAAAAGGACAAACTATCAGCGTAATGAAGAGAATACACATCATCCAAATACTTTTCTTGTCTATCATTGGCTTTAGGGCTGGAATCATCATGGCGCAAGAAAACTATCCTGCGGTGCCTGATACGGCAAAGCTTCATAGTCCGTTCTCGAAGAACGACCGTAAGGCTTTCCTCCAGCCTGGCCGCATCTTCTATCCCGAGACGTGGTTTCATTTCCTCAACGGCAGCATCCGTCGCGAGGGCATCACTCGCGACCTTGAGGCCATCGCGGCATCTGGGATTCAGGGTGTTCAGTTCTTTCATGGACAAGTGGGTGACCCTGCCGATTGGCCAGGTACAGAGGAGCATGTGGAGTGCTTGAGTCCGAAATGGGAATCGCTTGTCAAGCATACTGCCGAAGAGGCTCATCGCCTCGGACTTCGCTTCAGCCTGCAGACCTGTCCGGGTTGGGCTATGAGCGGCGGCCCGTGGATTACGCCCGAACAAGCTATGCGACATCTGAGTCTCTCACGGACTGACATAGCTGGTGGCCGCGAACTCGATGTCGAGTTGCCAGTTCCTCATAAAGATGATTGGCGTAACTGGAAGGATATCGCTGTGCTTGCTTTCCCCGCTCCCAAAGGCGATACTGGAACATTCTGTCAGGTGGAAAAGGTCGAGGCAGAGCAGTATCAGGAAGAGTGGCAAAAGCTTC
>OCVV011335441.1_pt1 | contig 45626 bp, 34 predicted proteins | sample 1539721 | NCBI WGS metagenome assembly OCVV01 (sample SAMN02144230, study PRJEB22623) | gut metagenome | biome: sheep rumen | host: Ovis aries | place: New Zealand | reverse complement strand
TTATGAATTCAAGTAGAATTAATTAGAAACATAGGGGCGTTAGCCTAAAAATTCTCTAATTCTCTAATTCTTGATAATATTTTAGAGTAATATTCGCTTGCGAAACTTTAGTTCACTATAAAATAAAATAGCAAAGCATCTGGAAAAATCTGTTTAACTGTAAATTGTTTTCCTGACGTTTATTCTTTTTCCTTCCTTCGAGATGGTTCCTAAATGCCTCCGAGATGGTTTCGAGATGGTTTTTCACTATTTTGTTATTTTTTTTCCTCCACCATAAGAAAAGGGGTGAAATAATCCTATCTGAAGTAAAGTAAACTACAGAAAATCAGGAACAGAATCCCCAACCCAATAACCATTTTCTGTGATACGACCAGAGATGCTATTCTGCCCTACGACAGCATCGTCATCGCTGTTTTTCTTATATATTTCCTCATAGTCAGGTTCGGCACCTGTTGGCACAACAACATTAACATCAAACAAAAGAGTAACAACACCTTTGGGCTCAACATTCCCATAAATGCGTATATATTGGCGAACATATCCCCTATTCTTTGCACTATTAAAAAGGAAATTAAGATTAGCTGATTTTCCAGGCATAATAATTCGGCAATGATCATCATCTGCAGTAACACAACCACACGATGGTTGTATATCACTAATCACAAATGGTTCATCACCAATATTTGTAAGCTTATAGCTTAGTCTGAGATTGTCGTTAAGCATCATTGGGTAATAATGCCGGATAGAGTCTTCAACAATAACATGAGTAGGCATTACTCTCTTTTTGCATGATGTAATAGCAAAAAGAGAGAACATAAATATTATGTATAAATAGCAATATTTCATTTGTTTATATATTGATATTATTTCACCATTATTTCGTCAATGGCAAACGAGTGTCCCGATTTAATAATAATTAGATTAACTGGTATTTTTCTATCAACCTTTTTAAGAGGAATAGAAATAGTGTGGCGTGTAAAATCGTCAGCTGCTCCGTCAATAGGCATTACCTCAGAAATAACTTTCCCTTCCTGACAAAGTTTTACGGACTTTGGCAGAAAGATGTGCCATGGTGACGCCTCCATAAAGTTCATCTGCAATTCTCTCCCCTGCACACATGAAACATTAATTTGAAGAGAATCTCCTGAGAAAATAAGCCAATGTGTGTGATAATCAAACGGAATACCAAGTTTGCCATCAGTAAGAGCAGAAAGTGGCAGCTGACCTTCATCAAGGCGAGAAGCGCTACTTATCTTGTTTGCAAGAGGATTAGGGGAACAAATAAACAATTTATGATTACTAACAAAATTGATATAATCATCAAGTGTTCCATTAGCTTCACGATAATTATTCATTTCAGGAAAAGCTTTATGCCCTGATAGATTATGCATAATCTGACTTAGCATTTCGTTATTAACACTTTTACCAACAAAGCGCATCAATTCAAAACGTGTATAGTTCAAAGCTGTCAACAATTTATTCAAACGTGTACGCTCATCACCATTTGTTTCTTTAGAAGCCTTCTCAAGATTACAAAAGAAAGTATTAAATTCCTGCACATCAAGATACCCTTCAACAGCATCACCGATGCCACCATAAAACTCCAACGGTTTTCCTACTGCGAACGCCCTATTTTCTATAGCGTTATAATATTGGATTAAAATATTAGAAGTCTTTGGATAGAATTTCTTAAAGAAACGACAGCATGCCGTCTGCACATCAATAGAAGGATTGATAAGCAACTGCGAGATAACAGCCGTCTGCATATCATCAAAAGAAGAAAAATTGTCGCCGGAATCATTAAAAACAACTCCACTCACACCATTCTGCTTATAGAATTGTAATCGTTGTTGCAAGATGAGCAAGCATGGGAATGGAGACAAATAATCGTCATAATTGCGATTGTAATCCCATATATATATGCGACTACAATATTTTCTCCACTCCTTGATTGTATGCAACAAGCGCTGACCTTTTACGGAATTAACAACATTAGCTTGCAATGGTAAGTCCATAGCACTGACTATCACTCCCATATTTTTCGGCAAGCGATGTGCAGGCGCAGAAGACATAGTAAGATAGTGCGATGTGACAAATGTGTGGTTAGGGAATCGATGCGCAAGTCGCTCTACAAATGCAATAACAGATGGAGCTGCATCATGAAGTGTATTACCAGCTTTCTTGCAACGAGGGCATTGGCACACCACATCATTATCATTAGGCATGATACAAAACCGAGCAGACTTTTCATCCCCATAGTTGTTTGAAATATATTCAACAAGCTCGTTATAAAGTTCAAAAGATGAGAAACAGAACTGTTTCTTATCCCGTCCAGTAGCAGTACGAGCATAGCTGTCATCACTCTTGTGAGCGAGAATTTTTCCAAGATTGTGTCCCCAGATAGCCCAATCATAATCAACATGAGAAGCACCAAGAATAGGAAACATTTCTGGATTTTTATTATAAAGAGAATATATACTGCGATAGTTAAAAGCAAAGTTAGCTGCTTCATTTTTACCATAAGCAAGCATTGGAGAAGGCAGATCTGTCACATCAAAGCGTTTGTCCCTATCACCTATCATACTGATAAACTGATATATAAGCCAAAGCATTTTATTCTCATCCTTAGCTTTAAGACAAACACCATGAGAAGTGTAACTTATGGCATAATCAGTAAGCATAGCTGTATTCTGCATCACCGAAATGCTCATTATCTGCTTTTGCTTGTCATTCGGCTTTGTGAGTACAGATTCAGAAAAAGCTGATCTATTATCAAGATGTTTTCTTAAATAACCAGCCCACTTTGCATCAGATTTACTATCATTGCGCAATGGCACAACAAGATAATAATCAGTAGATTGTGGCTTTGGATGAAACGCATCACATGCCGAGAAAAGAAACAAAAAAGTAAATAACAGAAAAACCTTCATCGTTTATTTTTATATCAGAAAGAAATATTAAGTTGCAGATATATATTGAATAAATTCTTATATCGTGTACTAACCTTTTCGGAATAAGACTCGGCTGTGCCAAGCATAAAATTATTCTGGGAATAGAATGTGAACCAATCTCCTTGAACAAGCAGAGACATATTACCTGTAAGCATCCAGTGATAGCCCATTCCAACAGAAGAGTTCATGTGACTGAAAGTACCAGGAAGACCATTATCAAGAATAGCCGATTCTGGAGCTGTTCCCGCACCTACTTGAGCAAATATAAATGAAAGATGATTGTTCTCGTTAGGATAATACTTCCCTTGCGAGGAAATATTAAAGAAGAGTTTTTTGTTTACAATAACTCCGTCTCCCTTCACTCCAAGAGAAAAATTCCCAAGATTTTTCGAAACGCCAATACCAACATTATATAGATTTGTCCAAGTCTTGTTCCATCCATCAAACTGCCATTCACCATCATCAGTTGCCTCTGTAGAAGGCTTAAAACGCTCTGAAGATGCCTCAACACTACGATAACCTCCATGGAGATCAACACCCCAACCATTATTCAGTTCATACCCTACACTTCCATAGAGCTGTCTGCGTGGGAAAAACATATTACTCCAGCCACCACCTATAGTGACAGAGATAGGTGCTTTGAAATAATGAGTCCATTCGGCAACCACCTGAACGCCAGCGCCTCCAAAAGAAGAATTTTCTTCAGTCGTTTTATTTGCATATCCCTCTCTTCCGCTATAGTTCACAGATAACGAATAGGTGTTTTTAATATTCTTCAGTGAATACCCAATAGAAGCTATTGCACGAGTGTTATTGTTATCACTCACACGAGAATGAAGATAACCAAGTGCAATACAATTCTTCTGACAATGAAACATCAGCTCTTTAAGATGTTCACGCACCTCAACATCATTATCGTTATATTTTTGATACACATAAGCAGAATCATACAAATGTAGCTTTTCGTATATCAATCCCTTGTCATAAAGCAACTCTACATCATCAGAATTGTAATATAACGCAGAATCAACCACAGCCATAGCCTGCCAAGAATGATTATCTTTCAGGAGTTTGAGAGCTTTAAGAGCACTGCTTACAGAGAAAGCACGCACAAGAAGTGTGTCGCCAGAAAGAGAATCAAGATAAGGACGCAACAAGTTAAGTGCATGATCATAGTCCTCCGCTCTATTATAAACTGTTGATTTCTTTATTCGGAAAGTGATATCATCAGGATAGCTTTCAAGTGCCTGATCGAGATACATGTTATATTCATCATTTTTATGTAATTGTGCAGAGGTATTAACAGAATATAGCAATCCGTAATAGCTTTCAGGACATAGCCTTACAAGCCTTATAGCTTCGCTGTTAGCCTTACGAATAGCTCCTTTGGCTATAAGCTTCTTGATATAAGGAACAGCCATTTCTTCGTAACAGCCACTATAAAGTTCATAATCTGTGTTTTCAAAATCAGAAAGTTCTTTTTCTATAACACTTAGTGCATTATCGGTCTGACCTGTTTTGTCCATCAGTTCTGCCTTGCGAACCAACCACTTGTTATGACCAAATATATCCTGTCCGGCTATATTCAGAAGAGTAAGTGCTTTGTCGTAACGTCCGAGCTCATACAGACACGAATACTTTTTATTCCATGCCAAACAAAGATTCTCTCTATCTTTGCTTTTACTTATTACAAAATCAAGATCTGGAATGGCTTCTTCATAGAGTTTAGCCATCATCAACTGATTTGCTTTTTCCAAATGATAACACGACAACTCTTCGATAACACCCTTATTATTAGGCTGCATACGTAAAGCCTTTTCTAAAAGATTTGCCCATTTTCTTGTATTACCAAGACGTTTCTGTACAATAGCCTCTTTATAAACAAGCTTAAATGTGACACCCTGACGTTTCTTCATCTCATGAATATAAAAAAGGGCATCATCATTATACTGACGCGACATGGATGTGTTCAACAAATAGTTAAGTGCTTCTAAAGAATGGCTCTTCTCATAAAGTTTGCCAAACTGCACATAAGGATCGTTGTTTAACGACTCATAGGCAGATTCTTTTTCAAGTTCATTTAAAAAAGAATTGAGCCCTGAATTAGAGTGCAAACGCATATAGCTCTTGATAAAGGCTATAGCCTCTGAATATCGATGTTCTTCAGCAAGAATAGAAGCTTTCTTACGTGCAAGCAGAACACTACCCGTTTGCATAACACCTCTCTCAGCAATGCACAAAGCCGCATTCTTATTGCCTTGCTGAAGATAGAGATTGCACAGAGAGAAATAGTTTTCTGCATTATGTGAATCTTCTTTTACAAGAGTTTCAAGATTACTGATAGCTTGCGACAAATCGCCTTTCTTGCGCAAAATTCCTGCCTGTTCTTCCAAGCGATAGTGATATTGCTGACGAAGTTTCACATCTGTAGGATATATTTTGCAGAGACGGGCAAGAAGGCGGTCTGCCTCAGCATTATTCCCTTGTTTAAGATATAGTCTTATCTTCTGCAACCATAACGACTTAGAATAAGGTCGCATCTCAAGAAGGTCGTTAACATAACAGATAGCAACAGAGTAGTGGCCCTGTTCTTCTTCAAGACTGATGAGTAGTTTATAAGCCTGCGCGTTCTTATCATTATTGCGCACAGCCTTAATCAGAAAGAAACGAGCTTTATCATACTGATTTCGATTGCAAAGATATTGTCCCATAAGCTCGTTAAGTTGCGAATCATCTGGATAGATAGGAAGAGCCTCGTCAAGAAGTTTCTTTCCTGCCCTCCATTTGTGTTCTCGGAAATATGAACGTGTTGCCGACTCATAATAACTAAGAGCTTTTTTATCTTTAGCTTCAACAGTTGTACAGACTGCAAACAAAAAAAACATCAGTAAAACAGTTGATATTATTTTTTTTATAAACATCATTTTCTTCATCATGATTTTTTATTTGTATTATAACCCTTACGCGACATTTTTCCCCAACTCGAACGAGTATGAAACAGAAACTTTACATATCCCATTAGCGAACAGAACACAAGAAAAGGATGATATAAGAATGGCTCAAACAAAGATGCCAGCAACACAAGCAAGTAATCCCTACACTTATCAAAGGTACGTCCCGACATATAATCGAAGCACATAGTAACCATTGCAACCATAATGCTAAAGAAATATATAGACATAAAGATAATCAGTGCACACAACCAGTTAACAGCATCAGTAATAGCCAGATACATGAACACACCTACCCCCGTAGCTTCTACTATCGGAGCAAAGAACTCAAAGATAAGAAGATAAGGCAGAGTTATCAGTCCCAATCTGCGATACTTTGGGTTGAAAACCATATCACGATGACGTACGAAAGTTTGGAAAAGTCCACGTGCCCAACGTATTCGTTGACGATATAGAATGGTAAGCGTAGAAGGTGCCTCTGTCCAACAACACGTTGCAGGAATCTGCTCCACACGATATGGACGGTTGAAATTACAACAGTATCTTATGGCACTCCACACCATATCCATGTCCTCGGCAAGAGAGTCAGGAGTATATCCACCAGCAGCAATCATCACCTCGGTATTAAAAAGTCCATAACCACCTGAAACATTAGGCATGGCATTTATTGCCGACCATGCCATCTTGCCCACAAAGAACGAGCGCAGATATTCGAGCACCTGGAAAAGTGGCAAAGGCAACCATGGCGCACGATGGTTGAGGATTCGTCCTCTGCTCACCTTACATCCATTAGACATTGTCATAGCTCCACTCACGGCTATTACATTGTCTTTCTTCAGCACAGGTCTAATACATTGGAAGATGGCATCTCGCGAAAGAATGCAATCAACATCAGTATTTACAAAATAAGGATAGCGAACCACGTTGAGTCCTGCGTTAACGGCATCAGCCTTTGTTCCTCCATTCACCTTGTCAATAACTGTAAGACGGGAATATTTTGGCAAGCTCGATTTAAACATACGTCGATAAGGACAAGTATGTATCCGCTCATGATAGGCATAAGGAACCTCAACAAGTTGAAAATTATCTATCATCTTCTCAAGAGTAGAATCAGAACTACCATCGTTAACAATAATAACCTCAAACACAGGATAATCCTGATCGAGCAGCGAGAGAACATTATCAACAATTGTTTTTTCTTCATTATATGCAGGAGCAACAATAGACACTCCTGGCGCATAAGGACTTTTTCTTATCAATTCCTTATCATACACTTCCAGCGAATATTCCTTCTGTCGTATGATTTTCTTGCCTGCAAGAATCATCATGTAAACATAAGAAGCTATCAATGTGAGAGAATAAAAATATATGGTATTTCCAAAAAAATCAAACAAGAACTCTTTCATTAGCCTTTTCTGTTAACTGTTTAACGATCAATGGGTTTTGAACATGCTTAAAAAGAATAGACTGCTCTGGCAAAGCTTTACTCTGCAACTCGTTGAAAACCTTAGCACTCTCCTTGTTGTAGTATTTCAACGCATAGAGAATCTGAAGTTTGGTGTCATTAGATGCTGTTTTGTTGTATGCCTCCATGTAAAAATCCACAGCACGTCCCGAATGCATCTCGAACACCTCTCGAACAATAAGCGAACGTGAAGTTTCGTTTTCAACCCAATAACGATCCATCATTGTTTTTTCCTCTGAAAGACATTTACGCCAACCCATAACTGTATAAGCGGCATTACGGCAACGGGCATCATCCTTGTCAAAGAATTCCGCCATCTGCTTAACTTCATCATCAGTACCCCAGTAGCCTGCATCATATATCATATAAGGCTTCACCAGCGGCTCTTTCAATTCATTGAGAATAGCCATATATGAAGGCATTAATCGACCACGCTTCTTGCACAATCGCATACATTCATGAAGGTTAATAGCATCCCACGGTGTGAATTGTTCATTAAGATAATCCTTATTGAGCAGTTCATATGGATTAGAATTATTCGACATGAAATAGCACACTCTTGCAAGACTTCTAAGAGAATGGTGCCGACTGTTCACAAGTCTAACCATCAAACCAGGTTGCACTGTTACATCCAATATGCGCATTGTTTGAAGAATACGAATACAGTTTCTGTAATTTCTCCCAACAAGAGAACTGTTAATATATTGTGTTATTCCAAGCAACACATAAACAATATCGCGATTATGTGCATTGATGTTGTTGTCACCAAGTTCAAAATGAATATCTATAAGCACTCCAAGAAGGTCATGCATCAAACTTTTTTTTAGTGAGACGCCATTAAGCCCCAGAATTCTGTCTATCTCGTATTCAGAAAGGTCGTTTGCATCGTAAAGCACATTGCAAATAGAGTCATGAAATCTGCGCATAAGCAGCCGATGTCTATACTTGCTCCTCATTTCACAATAAACGAACCTAAACCAAAAAAGAAAAACACAAGCTCCCACCATAACAGAAACAATGATTACCATATAAGCTATTCTTATTACCCATGGAAAGTCATAGAATTTGTCCTTATAATAATAAAAATAGTAATTTACGATATCAAATCCATAAAATTCAAGTTCAGTTGTTCCTGGCATCACACTATCCGAAGAAGGCTCAATATTTAAAATGAGTCCTCGACAGCGTAATACCCATAACGCGACAATTAGAGCCAAAGAGAATAGGCAAACAAACTTCTGCCTAATCACATGATGTGTCAACGAAAGTTGCATTTACAAAAAAAATCATTCAGGCTACAATTTACTTGAGTTATTTTTTCGCATTATACCAGATGCTAATGTAGTCCTACTAAATTGTTACTTATTACTTAATTAATTTCGTGGCAAAGGTATACATTTTTTTTTGATTACAAACAATTATTTTGCATTATTTATTGCAAATTAAATTTAAAATCGTTTTGTACATATAATTTGTTATAAAAGGCTAATTATAAGCTACATATTGTTAGACGCCAGCACAAATATATCGAATTTTATTTACTCAAAAAAAAACTTAATAAAAACAAATTGTTAAAACAAATATTTTGATTTAAAAGCTTTCCAAATAGCTATTTCGAAAGCGAATGCAATCCCACAATAGCCACATTAGAAAGCTTTCAAAGAAAAGTTAAACAAAAAAAACAAATTACATTTTATTTACACTCTATACTCATCATTTATGCTGTCCACCCAGCATTTTGATGTGAAGTACCATAAATTTGCTCTTCATTATAAACATTGTCAAGGTCGAATTCTTCCTCGAAATGCATTTTAGGTTTTCTTCTCATCTTGTTTCCTCCTATTAATTAAGTTAGATTGAAAATAATAATATTACTTAAGATATTAAGAAGTAATTAAATGTATCACCGCAACAAATATAGCAAAAAGAAGAATATGTAGCAAGTTAAAAGATAGTAAAAAAATAAAACCGGATACATCACGTACCCGGTTAAATCGCTTATATTACTTCCGAAATAATATAAAAGGAACAATTATTTTGCATTGTCATTGAAAGTTGCAACACGATTGAACTCAACCTGTTCGAAGAGTTTGTCGGTTGCACCCATGCCCTTTGTTGTAAGACGGTCGGCAGCAATCTTGTACTTCTTTACAAGAGCAGTCTTAACAGCCTCGGCACGTGCCTCAGAAAGTTTCTGGTTGATTTCCTTGCTACCTTCTGGTGAAGCATAACCCTTAATCTCAACCTTTGCATCTGGATGATTTCTCATGTAGTTGGCAATAAGCTCGATAGGAGCATACTGAGCAGGCTCGATAGTGCTACGTCCAACTTTGAAGAGAACTGTTGGCTGAAGATTTGTAGCGGTTGCTGGCTTTACATACTTAGGCTTCTTGTTACAATCGTCGAGAGCCTTCTGCAAGTCGTTGATCTTTGCATCCTTAGCTGCAAGTTCTGCATCCTTAGCCGCATTTGCATTGCGAAGGTCGTTAATCTGGCTATTCAAGCCATCGATCTCAGCCTGACTGCGTGGAACAACAATCTTAAAGTTGTGTGTACCGTTGCTGTTACCAAACTTGTAGTTGATACCTGCCAATACACCAATCTGTGCCTTGTTCTTGTTATACTTGATGTCATCGCCATCACGAAGATAACCATGCATATTATAGTTTACAAATGGCTCAGCATAAATCTGCCATGCCTTAGCGCTACCAAGATTGAATGTGAAGTCGAGACCCAACTTACATGTTAGGGCATTGTGATACAATCCCTCGTCAAGAGCTTTATGATCGGCCTTTGTGCCATATCTTGTAGCCCAACCCATTCCATAAATGGCAACGAGTTCAAATACACGTGGTTCACCCTTATAGCCTGCAAGCCAGTTTGTAAGGTTTGTTGTACCCAAAACGTTTACCTGTGAATACTGAACTGTTGTTCCAAACTTTGAGAATGGCTTGTTACCAAAAACAGCCTCACCTTCAACAGCAAGACCGAATACAGGTGTGAGCCAGCGACCTACACGAAGACCAGCCTGTGGATTAATGTTTTTGAAAACACTATGCTTAGCCATTGGTGCAGCAACGCCACCATTAACACCTACATACCAATTATCAAAGAAAGTTTTGCTCTCTTCAACAGCCTGTGCAGATACCCCCTGTACAGCAAATACGGCTGCGGTAAGTAAAATCATTAGTTTTTTCATTTTCTTTTATTTTTTTAGTTAAATGTTTAATAATCAACTCATTGACTAAACATGAGTCATGCGAAAGAGTATATTATTTTTTTATTTGACACAAAGATAACAATTCCTTTTTAAAAACGCAAATATTAGTATGAGTTTTTTGAAACTTTTTTCGAGCACTTCACTGAATATTTTAGATGTTCTACTGAAAACATTTGTTGAATAGAGACTTTAAATCATCGAGGTAAACAAAAATAGGGTTATCATGGGCGAAAACATCTACATACCTATTGGCGACAACTATAAAGAAGCCTTCTTTAACTATCTAAATGAAAGATTTTTAGGTAAATAATTGCAATTCTTTCACTAAAAATCATTGTTTTAGCACATTATTCCGTAATTTTGTAGGGCAAAACAACAAAAAAGGGAATAACCACATCGGGCAATAAACGTGCTCGATTGAGAGAACATAAACTAAAATTGAACAAGATGAAGAAGAATTTGAAACCTGCATCGCTTTGCGTCCAGGCTGGCTACAGAGCACAGAACGGAGAACCTATCGAAGTGCCTATCTATCAGAGCACTACATGGAAATATGACAATTCAGAAGAAATGGCAATGCTGTTCGATCTGAAAAAAGACGGATATTTCTACACACGTCTTGCCAACCCCACCAACGATGCTGTTGCCAAGAAAATTGCTGCCCTTGAAGGTGGTGTGGGTGCTGTGCTCACATCAAGCGGACAGGCTGCCAATTTCTATGCTGTTTTCAATATCTGCGAAGCAGGCGACCATATTATAACTGCCAACGAAATATATGGTGGCACATACAATCTTTTTGGTGTAACACTGAAAAAACTTGGCATTGAAGCCACTTTCGTAAATCAGGATGCCAGCGAAGAGGAAATTCAAAAAGCCTTCCGCCCTAACACAAAATGTGTATTTGGCGAAACAATAAGCAACCCTGGATGTGCTGTTCTCGACATCGAGAAATTTGCACGCATAGCTCACAAGAATGGTGTTCCATTGATTGTTGATAACACATTTGCAACACCTATCAACTGCCGACCATTTGAATGGGGTGCCGACATTGTGACTCATTCCACAACAAAATACATGGACGGAACAGCCTCACAGGTTGGTGGTGTGGTTGTTGACAGCGGAAAGTTCGACTGGATGGCTCATGCCGACAAGTTCCCTGGTTTGTGCACTCCAGACGAGAGCTACCACGGACTCACCTATGTAAAGGCATTCGGCAACATGGGATATATCACCAAGATGGTTGCTCAACTCATGCGCGACCTTGGTTCTATCCCTGCACCGATGAACTCTTTCATCCTTAACCTTGGACTGCAAACTCTTCACCTACGCATGGCACAGCATTGCAAGAATGCTCAGAAAGTGGCAGAATTCTTGCACAACAACGAGAAGGTTGCTTGGGTACATTACTCAGGACTGAAAGACGATGCTTATTACGAGCTTGGACAAAAATACGTGCCAAACGGTTCATGCGGAGTTATTGCCTTTGGATTGAAGGGCGATCGCGAAACAGCTATCAAGTTCATGGATTCTCTTGAAATGATAAACATTGTTACCCATGTGGCTGATGCCCGCACATGTGTGCTTCATCCAGCAAGTCACACCCACCGTCAGCTGAGCGATGAACAGCTTCGCGAAGCAGGTATTGCTCCCGACCTTATTCGCCTTTCTGTTGGAATTGAAGATGTCGAGGATATTCTTGATGATATCAAGCAGGCTTTGGAAAAAATTTAGGTTAGAACTTGAGATTTGAGTTTTATAATCCGATAGAGGTTTAACACATCTATACCGTAAAAAATAAATTTCAAAGAGCAAGTCTCAAAGAAAAATAAAAAGTGCCGCCAACACACATCTCAAAAGATGTTGTTAGCGGCATCGTTTTTTTACACTAATTCAGGTTTTTATTATTTTCCCCATACTGTTTTCTTATTCTGCAAGCCATCAGCTAATCCTGCATAAGAAGTTTGACGGTTATAAGCACTGCTCCACAATCCCATATAACTATCGTTACCTGTGTAATTAGAAACACAAATACCATAACGTTGTGCAGCTGGTACTTTTTCCATATAGGCTAAAATCACATTGTTCAAATAATCAGATATTTCTATACGCTCTTCATTTGAGAGATCAGAAATCTTACGAGTATTTTCACTTTCATCAATCACCTGAATATCCAAACCAGAAAGACGAATCTTCAAGCCCGTTGTTGCCAATGATTCTAACATATCCTTAATATCAGATATACTTTGAGCTGCAGTTGAAGAACTGTATTTGAGATGAATTTCGGCATTAATACCTTCGAGTTTAGCTCCATTTTCATTCCACTGCTTTACCATATTAACAAGGTTTTGTGTCTTAATAGCATCACCATCAAGATTCTTATCGCTATAGAACAGATGTAAGGCAGGATTTACAGCTAAAGCCGCCTTTGCAAGATCAGCAACAAAATTATCACCAAGATATTCATTCCAATAGAACAACTTTGAGTTTTCTTCAACAGAAGAATTCAACAGTACATTGCCAGAATTTCCAGGAGCAAGCGCATTGCTTGCTATTATCCAATTGCTAATCTTATCGCCATATTCTCCAACAGTTGCCTGCACATACTTATCAAAAGCATTAAGAGCATCTGCTTTCTTTTCTTCTATTGGGCGTGGTTCAAAATATCCCTTTTCTGTATAATGAGCTTTTACAACAATGTTATCGAAATAATAGTCAGGATTCGAAGCCACATCACCAATACCTAATTGAAAACTTGTAGCTTTTTTATCAGCTTCATCTATTTCAAACTTGGTAAAATCGAGTTTATATCCCTTGCGAGCCCATGAATTTGTAGAAATGTGTTGGTCTGTAGCAGATGTACCCAAATCTCCACCATACTGTTTTCCGTTAATAAAGAATTTGAGTACAGATGCAGGAACCCAACCAGACTTTGTAAAAAGCAAGTCACAATAGCCATCTATGATATCACCCACAGTCATGCCAGCAGGCAATGTAACATTAAATTGAGGATGGTTAAAACCTGTTGTCCAATGTGCAACATGACCACTTTTGCCTTTAGGATCTTTAACAATAGTACCAGTAGCTCCACCAGATCCTGGGAATGTGGAGCCTATATCCATGTCTTCAAAATCTAATATTTTGAATTCACCTATAGCTGGCTTTCCTGGGATATATGTATCGGCAACAACAGTGTTCATGTAAGCAACGTTTGTTGTAGCAGGATCACAGAGCGAAGACCCCATAAACGAGAATCCTGCATCTTGAGATTCGCTGATAGCATTTGCCGCCTTTGAATCAACGGTAACATTTCCATTTCCATCAACAACTATTTTATGAGCAAAGAGATCATTAAATGTGAGCTCATTAAAATTATTTGTGAGTTGTGATATAGATGTGCCATGGTCAAGGATAGACGAAGAACCCGTTTCTGCACCAACCTTGATATCGCCAGCATATTCCTTTAGCACATTATATTGATTAACAAACTCTGCAATAGCAACATTCTCAGGTTTGTCAGTCATAAAATTAGTATCAAAATCACCAGCACAGCTCGCCAATAAGGCAAGAGCTGATGCTGAAATGAATATATTTTTTATTTGTTTCATAAAAGCATGTTTAAGAATGTCCTGTTATGGTACATTCATATTGTTAGATTATTAATTCTCACTTACAACTTATTTTGAAACCGTAAAATACTCTTGTTTAATGCCACGATTACGCACTACAAGTGTATCAGTTGTTGTTTGACTCTTTGCCAAAGACTCAGATGCGAGAGTATAATTAAGATACAAAGCATTTCTATCTTTGCCACCCATACTATTTTTCTCACCATTCTTAACAAAAGAACCTGTGCCCTGTGCAGTAAAGCCAGCAGTAAGAGCACTTATAGTGCATTTATTATCATTATCAAAAGTGAGAAGCAACTGGCATGGAACATTCTTTCCTGCATTATCTTTCATGTTTACAGTCATCACAACCTGATTAAACGCCTTGGTTGCAAGTTTTATCACTTCATCGTTCTCTACATACTGATTGTGACGAACAACAGTAACCTTTTCTGCTGCAGTAGTAATTTCATCAACACCATGACGCAGATAATCTGCATGCCAAGGATTTACATACTTCACTGCACACAACACAAAGTCTTGCCCTTTCAATATGCTATCAGCTCCCTCTACATTTGTGATTCGAAGCGGAATAACATAAGTATTCTTCACTGCATTTGCGTCGGCAAAGAATGCATCTGTAAAATGAACAGTAACACCACCTTGAATTTTTCCAGCAGGAATAATAAGTTTATTATCATCAAGAGTGTAGTAGTTCTCAGGCATAACTGTTACAGCAGTGCCATCGCTAAATTTCTGTCCCACGCAAATTGAAGGATCAACAACAAATGTTGCACGAATATCCTTATCGTTAGAATATCCTCCACCAATAGCTGCATTAATAGATATCTGGTGCAGATTATCGTTCGTAAGGTCAACCTGCGGATCTTCACCAAGTTCTATTGTGCGAATATATCCCTGATTAGAGAAATAAACGGCTGTGTGATCGTAATTTGGAAAATCATTGTCTCCATTCTCACACGCAGAGAAGAAAAGTAAAGCCGATAATGGGCATATAATACTCAATGCCGCTTTTGCCTTATAAAATATTGTTGTCTTCATTATAATTCAATATTAGTTATTACCTAAATTAGTGTAGATTTCATTATTCTCCCCCTCTCTCTCGTGCGAGAGAGAGGAAAGAAAATTATTTCCATCCCTTGTTTTGCTGAATGTTGCTGTATTTCAAAACTTCAGAATGAGGAATTGGTCCATAATACATATAATCTTCATACTTTCTTGCTTCAACATTGTCAAGAGGAGTGAATGTTTCTGTTCCCCAGTCAATACCTCGAGCAGTTTCAGTAATAGGAGCTTTCCAACGACGAAGATCCCAGAAACGGAAACTTTCAAAACACAATTCCAAACGACGTTCGTTGCGAATAAGCTCACGCATTTTATCCTTGTCGAGAGCACATTCATCAAGATACTCTGTATCAGTGATGCCTGCACGCTGACGTATAGCCTTTATAACATCATAAGCAGAATACTCGTGTGTGCCCTTACCTTTAGGTCCCCATGCCTCATTAGCAGCTTCTGCATAGTTAAGGAAGAATTCTGTGAAACGCAAACGTGGAATCAAGTGAGTAGCCTTAGATGTTGATGCAGGATTACAGTTAACGTTCATAATAAGACGTTTCTTCATGTAATATCCAGTACGAGTAGATGTTTCCTTAACATTTATACCATCATCAGTATTCAATTTGCTACCAGTTAAGATAACATTATTCTGTGGTCCTTCTGTTGCACCATTATAAATAATGTATTTAGCCAATCGAGGATCACGTCCTACATAAGGGTTATTTTTATCATAATGACTTCTCGCATCATTAATAGGATAACCATTAGCCATAGGGAATGCATCAACAAGATTCTGTGTAGGATTGATAAAGCCCTTACCAAATAATGAAGGAGGATAATTATTACTTTCCTGATCAGCATTATTAGTAGCAAGATTCTCACGCCACAGAATTTCTGCAGGATTGCTTCCTTCTTTAATAGCAGCAATTTCGTCGGTATTACAATAATATGTCACACCATTTGCAGCCAAACCAGCAACACCACCTATTTTATCTAATAACTGAGCAGTAGCATCGGCAGCCTGTTCCCATGAAACATCATTACTTTCATTCTGATAAGCAGGTGATGCAGCCAAAAGAAGCAAACGAGAACGGAATGCACGAACAATATTGGCATTTACCAACCCACGTGCATTATTACCCATAACAAGGTTATAATCACCAGAAAGAGTTACATAATCATATTTAGCAGGAATGTGGTTTTTGTCAACATCAGCATAATCATCTGGCAGCAACTCTTCAGCAGCATCAAGATCTTTCTTTATCATATCAACACTCTGCTTAAACGAAGCACGTGGTTGATTAAAATCGGCATTTGCTCCCATGAATTTGTCAAGCAGCAAAACACCAGCAAGATTACCATCAGCAGTATATCCACTATGTGCACGTAACAAGAAATAATGATGAATAGCACGCAAAGCATAAGCTTCACCATGTAAGCGTTCATTAAGCAACTTGTTAATTACTTCATTTTGCTTATATTTTATGTCGTGTGCATTTTCAAGGAAAATATTCAAATACTGAATAGCACTATAATCAGATGTCCATTGATTAAATGGATTTGTTTCTGATGTCCAAGAACCAGTAGCTATTTTCAAGAAAATATTGTCTTTGCTATTTGTAACCGCATCGTCAGTGGCTACATCACTATTATCGTAGTATCCAGGAAGAGTACGATATGCAGTAACCATGAAGCCTTTAGCAAAATCAGGCTCTTTCTGCATCATATCAATGTCCTTAAAGTTCTCAATAGCAGGATCTATGAGGTCGTCACAAGCCGTGAGACTGCACGCCATTAGTACTCCCAGACATAATTTATTTAATTTATTCATAAATTTACTTTTTTAGAATTAGAATGTAATCTTAACACCAAGGTTATAGAAACGACTCTGAGGAGCACTTCCTACATTGAGTTCATTAATGTCGTTGTGTGAACTTATAGTAGCAAGATTTTCGCCCAATACATATACACTCATACCAGTGACAACACTATGGAACCAGTTTGCAGGCATATCATAAGTTAGTTGCACTCTATTCAAAGTGAACTTATCTGTGCTATAACGCCAGAATGTTGAATTACGGAAATTATTGCTGTTGTCTGTTGTAGTGAGTCGAGGATAAGAAGCCGTTGCAGCAGTTTCAGGAGTCCAACGTCCCAATACCACCTCACTATACTTGCTTGAGCCTTTCACCCAATAGTAACTATTGTTTTTAAATCCAATAGCTCCAGTCATTCCTGTACCAGCAGCATAGAGAGTAAAGTTTTTATATTTTAAAGTGAGATTAACACCATAAATAAATGGTGCAGCACTCCACCCTGCCTTACCAAGGTCGATTTGGTCTTTAGAGTCAACAACTCCATCTTCGTTAATATCCTTATACTTCAAATCACCAGGCTTAACTTCACCAAACTGCTGTTTTGCATGTGCAGCAATGTCGGCATCATCAGCAAAGAATCCTTCACATACATATCCCCACTGAGCATCAAGAGCACGTCCTGAGCGATATAAATACTGCTCATCCCACACCTCATCACGCTTCTTAGCGTTTGTTGTGAGAACTTGTCCGTTCAAACCAAGAGCAGCTTCAATTTTTCCAAATTTCTTATGAGCATTTACAGAGAAGTCGAAGCCTTTTCGTGTATCTTGGTTGAAATTGGTATATGGTAAGAAAGAACCATTACCTTGGAAGAAAGAAGGATAAATAGTAGATCCACCTTGTGTTAGCAATCCGTCTGTGAGTTGATTGAAATAGTTGAAATCAACTGTTAACATACGATTCAGGAATGAAGCTTCAAATCCGAGACGCAATTCCTTACGCTGAACAAAGCCGAGTTCTAAGTTTGTACCACGAGATGAAAGAGATGTGAATCCACCTTGTGACGAATCTTTCCACTGATACCAACCACCTTTAGCATTGTAATATCCCTGATACATATAATAGTCAGAAATATCCAAATCTTGATTCAACACTGCATAAGATGCATTAATCTTTGCATCATCAACAAAAGGCAATGCGTTCTTGAACCATTTCTCCTGTCCAATGCGCCATCCTAAAGTTACAGCTGGTGAAAGAGCGTTACGCTTTCCTTCTGGCAGTTTTGCAGAATGAGCCAAAGCGCCTGCCAGTTCAAGATAATACAGATGATTGAAATTATAATTCAAACGTAAACCCGCATTAATATTACTGATACGGTGATATGACGAGCTGTTATGATCAGAGTCACTACTGCTCTGTCGCTGAAATCCCCATCCCATTAATGTTGCCGCAATGTTATGAACTTTATTGAAAGAGCGTGCCCAATCAAACTGCCCTCTGAAAGTCATTGTTTGGTCGTAAGAACTACTACCAACATACTCGCTTGTAGAGTTTGTGTCTTTTCCATACTTTTTAAGACCAATAATCATGTCACGACCATTCATATTACTCCAAGTAGGTTCAAAAACGGCATATCCCACTTTCCAAGCCTCAGAATAGTAATCCTTATAGTCAACACTATATGCTGTAGTGAAAGACAAACCTGGTGTAATCATGCTCAAATCAGCTTTCACGCCAACATCAAACATAAAGAAACGAGTTTTATCCTTTACATAACCTGCAACAAGCATATCTCCCCATAGTGTTGATGTATCAACAGAAGAACCACCAAGGAGATAATTACCATCAATGATATTATTGGTTGTTTCAACCATATTTCTGATAGTCTGATTATCCATGTCCAGTGAACTGATAGGGATAAGTGGATTATACCAGTTAGGACGCAAGTTGGCTGCTGCACCCCAGAAATCTCCACGACCAGCATAAGCATTGTTGATGTTGATATCAACATTAGCAAAGGCCTTCATCCATGAATTAATCTTCATGTCGATGTTGGCACGCACACGGAAATCAAGGTTATTGTCGTTCTTTCTCTCACCATACTTTAGGAAACTGCTATTATATGTCATTCCTAAATTAGCATAGTATTGAGCACTTTCGTTTCCACCTGTAATTTCAAGAGTAGCATCTGTGCGATTATATGCCTTTCGCAAGAACTTACTACTGTAGAGATCCATATCAGGATATCTTTCAGGATTAGCTCCAACAGCAGTATTATAAATAAGGTCGTCGGAATACTGAGCAGCCTTGCCATCATTGCTGCATGCCTCATTATAAAGGCTCATATATTGTGCAGCCCCAAGATAATGTGGATAACGCTTAGCGAAATAAAGTCCGGTATTAGCTGTAGCTTCAACAGTGAGACGCTGCTTCTTACCTCGTTTTGTAGTGATAAGAACAGCACCCTTTGCTCCACGTGAACCATAGAGAGCTACAGCCGATGCGCCTTTAAGAACAGTAACCGTTTCTATTTCTGTGGCATTGATAGCCGATGCATCACGTGGAACGCCATCAACAAGCACTAATGGAGCCTGTCCCCAAATATTACCATTATATCCACCTACAAGCGATGAGATATCATCAAGACTATATGCATGATAGTCTTTTTTCATCAGCTTTTGCACATTAACTTCGCTGACACCGCCCATAAGATCGGTCTTATTAGTTTTGCCGAAAGCAATATTTACTTGTTCGGCAAGCGAATCGGCAGATTCCTGAGCTATTGCCGCAAAAGGAAAACAGCAAAGTCCGACTGCTATATATTTTTTTAATTTATTCATTTTTATAAATATCTCAATATTTAATTATATCAATATTTCTTGTTTCGAGTTTATTCCCAACCAGGGTTCTGCTTAAATCCTTCATACATCTGCACATCCTTACGTGGGAATGGAAACCAATAATGCTTATCGGTAAGCTGTCGTGTGAACAACACTTCCTCCCGAAGGTTCAATACATGATTGTTCTTTGGGTTTTCATAGCGCTCTTCATCAGTTTGATCAGCAGCACGATCGAAGTAAACAGCTGTTTTCTTATTATAAGGAGCCTTATCGAGAAGCAACCAACGACGAAGGTCGTTATATCTATGTCCTTCGAAAGCCAATTCAACAGCACGTTCACGACGAAGTTCGCTCATGAACTTATCAACCTCTCCTGTATATTCAGCATCTATGCCTCCTACTCCTGCACGTGCACGAACCTTATTAACAGCTGCAATAGGATTCATAGAATAGTTAGTTGATGTAGCAGTGAGAGAGCCATAGCCTTGAGCAACAGCTTCAGCATACATAAGATAAATATCTGCCAAACGAACCAAGCTAAGTGTAACCTGATTGTTTTCACGATAGCCATCCCAATCGTTAGCATATTGAGAATCCCACTTCATATTCAAATAACCAGTGAAACAGTCTTTGTCGCGATTAGCAACACGATATGTACCACCAGTGTAGAGCGAAGCATATTGGCGATGTGGATTGTTTCCTACATAGTTACCAGCTTTCACGCATTTCACTCCATCAAACACAAAGTTTTCATAGAAACGTGGATCTCTGTCACGGAATGGATATTCTGGATCGTATCCGCTTTCAGCATCCTTTTTAGTAATATCCTTGATAGGTTTACCATTTGCCATACCGAAATAGTCGGCATAGTTAGCAGTAGGATAACACTTGATACCAGAACCAGAGAGAGTTGATGGACGGAAGTCATTAACCATGTTCCAGCGCCAGTTGTTATTTACATTCTCATAGAAGATAGCTTCTTTCAAACCAGGAGTTTTGTAGTTTTGGTTGAAAGTGTAGAACAGAAGCGAATAATCCTTAAAATCGGCAAGTTCATATCGCTTTGTTTCGTCACATATCTTCAATATCTCTCCGAAAGCCTGTGCTGCTTTCTGGCAATACTCTTTGTTGTATTCAGCTTTACCTTGGCTCTCTTTGTTCATCAATGGCGAACCAGCCCATAGAAGATCCTTTCCCAAGAAAGCCAAACACATCACCTTATTAATGCGAAGATTATTCTTTCCGAGTGTAGCTTTTCCAACTGTTGTTTGATCCCAGTCAATAGGAAGCAAATCGGCAGCAGCCTGGAAATCCTCAGCAGCCTTATCAGCAGTTTGCTGATAGTTCAATCGTGGATATCGCATAACGGCATCGGCAGGAATTTCCATATCGATATATGGCAGTCCGCCCCAGTTCTGCATCAACAGGAAATGGAAGAAGCCACGGAAGAAAAGAAGTTGTCCTTTAATGAGTTTCTTTTCCTCGTCAGTGGCATCCTGAAGTAAGTCAAGATGTGCCAATCCAACATTAGCTTTTCGAATACCATACCATGACATACCCCAAAGGTGTCCCTTGTTGTCACGATTTGTACTAGTTGGATTTCCTGTTCCTGAGTGGAAATACGAATAATAGCTTTCGTCCCATCCCCAGTTGTTACCATGGTCAATAGCATAAGCAAGCATACGGGTTTCATTAGGCTGCCAATATTCGTCTTCACCAAAATTCCAGCAACAATGGAAATCAGGTGTTGTCATCATAGGAATAGTATTATAGAGCTCATCGGTGAAACCTTGAAAGTTCATATAATTTTTATATGGATCTGTATCTCCAATATCACTCAAAGGTGATTTGTCAAGATAGTCTTTACATGATGTTGTCATAGCAAGAGCAGCAACAATCATGATATTATAAAAAACTTTTTTCATGATAGATGATTCTTTAGAATGTTAAATCAAGTCCGAGATTGAAACGACGCACTGTTGGATAAGCGCCATCGCCTCCACTAAAGTTATTCTCTCTGTCGTCAGGCATTTTTGTCCAAAGCAAGAGGTTGTCGCCATTAAGATAAATGCGCAAGCCATTAAGGTGAGCACGCTTTAGCCAGTCGCCATGGAACGTATATGCAAGCTCAGCATTTTTCAAACGCAAGAAAGAGCCATCATAATAGTAACGTGTACCATTTGCACTATTATCAGTTATTGTTACCCAACGAGGCAATGGCAATTCTCCATTATTTGCAATAACGTTGTAATAATTACCCTCCTTGAAGGCAACATGTGCTTCGCGCTGGAATGTTGGGAATTGCACCTGACGTGTAACGTTTGTAACTCCATAGAACTGCAATGTTAGCGACAATCCTTTCCATTCAGCTTGGAAAGTAGTACTATATGTGTTCTGTGGAATGCTTGAGTATTTATATGGTGCACAATCTTCAGATGTGATCTTACCATCAGCATTGAAGTCGATTATCTGATAATCGCCCATAAACTTTGAGTCGTTGTTTGATTCGACAACAGGACTACCATATAATTCGTCCCAAGTTCTAATGTATCCATGGTCAAGATATGAACGAGTTTGGTTAATAGCATAGCCTTCACCCTTGAGATAAGCAGCTCTAAGCTCTGGATCGTCGGCAAACTTCACTTTATTCTTCGCATGTGTCATGTTGAAATTCAATGATGTGCGGAAATCAGATGTCCATTGCTTATTCAGACGAACAGCAAGTTCAAATCCATGTGAATCAACCTTACCTAAGTTAGCTGCAGGTGCACCAACACCAAAATAGCTTGGAATAGCACGCGATGTGATGATGATATCGGTACGATGGTCGTTGAATATATCAAGCGAACCTGTAATTAAACCACCGAGGAATCCATAATCGATACCAAGATTGCGCTTTTCAACAAGCTCCCAACCCACATTAGGGTTACCTATTTTTGTTTGTCTATAAATGGTGTAAGGGGCTGCTGTGCGATCGGTGCCCATAACAGTGTTTCCACCATAAGCCCACTCGTCTCTGTGCAGCCAGCGTCCGTTTCCGCCCTTGTCGTCACCAATGCGACCCCAAGAAGCACGAATCTTTACCATATCAATATATTTAGCCAAAGGCTTCATGAATGATTCTTCAGTTAGCATCCATCCAAGAGAAACAGAAGGGAAGAAATCGAAACGCTTGTTTTCACCAAACTGCTCAGATCCGTTGTATGCTCCATTCACCTCAGCAAAATAGCGTGAAGCATAGTTGTATGTTGCACGGAACACCCAGTCTTCACGATAATGAGGGAACTGTGATCCCACAGCATATTTCTCGCGTGAGAACAATCCCATAGCTGTTACATCGTGCTTTCCAAACTGTCGTGCCCAGTTTAACTGCAGCTGATAGTAGAGCTTACGGAAAGTAGCTCCACGATCAACATTACCACCTTGTGTAACCCAGTTTACTGTTTCTGTGAAGTCGCGATCAAGCTGATAATCCACCTGTCCGCTCTCAGGATTAATCCATTTGCGTTGTGAATCGTTGCCTTGGTCGTTGATACCACGGTCAACCTCAACCATTGTGTTATCAAACGACAGGTTTGCTCTGAAGCTCAAACCTTTTGTAACGAAATCAAGTTTTTGATTAAGTATAAAGTCGGTAGTGATTTGGGTGTTTGTGCGACGTTCATCACCACCCACCGACAAAGAATAAACAGAGTTTGGCACATCAGCATTACGAGGTCCATAATATCCGTATGTTCCATCGCTGTAAATAGGACGCATTGCGTCAGGAGCAGAATGATATACCGAAGCCCAGAAAGCATTGGTTACATTGCCATCTGATTTCTGATGATAAGGTGATCTGCGCACTCCATTAGAACCAAACAAGTTTGTAGAGAACTTTGTTGTTTTAGTTAGATCAAAGTCGAGGTTAGCACGCAAGTTGATGCGGTTATAGCCAAAACCTGAAGAATATCCTCTATTGGTGGTAAACTTCTTGAACAAGTCGCCTTCATGAGTGAAATCAATGGCAGCAAAGTATTTTACACTCTTTGTACCGCCTGATACATCGGCTCCTGCATTATACGACATGGCATAATCACGGAAGAGTTCTTTTTGCCAATCAACATTTGGATATCGATCCCATTCTTCTTGATTTGCAGGATAACGATATTTGTTGATAATTCCCATTGGTTTGTAATGTGCCCAAGCACCCTCGTTCATAGCGAGTTCGCGCTCAACAACATCGTTAAGCAACAAGAATGTGTCATAAGCGTCATACTTTTCTGGAAGTTTAGAAACAAGTTTCACAGTGGTATTAGCCTTTACATGTACGTTTGCCTTACCTTCCTTACCACGTTTGGTGGTGATAAGAATAACACCATTAGCACCTTTCACACCGAAAACGGCAGTTGCCGAAGCATCTTTCAGGACAGAAATAGACTCAACAGATGACACGTCAACAGTGTTCATTGGACGCTCTACACCATCAACAAGCACAAGTGGGTCGCTGTTGTTCCATGATGTCTGTGTACGAATGACAATCTTTGGATCTTCCTCACCAGGAAGACCGGTAGAAGAACTTGTAATAACTCCAGGGAGGTTACCAGTGAGAGCCTGACCCAAAGAAGGAACGCCTTGATAACGTTTCAATGTGCGCTCATCAGTTTGTGTGATAGCACCAACCACAGAGGCTTTCTTTTGTTGTCCATAACCAACAACAATTACTTCAGAAAGCTCGTTGTCGTCTTCAAGTGTAACATTAACCTTGTGCCCACGTGAAACTTTCACTTGTTTAGATTTCATTCCTACATAAGAAATGACAAGAACAGAATTCTCACTTGGTACAGTAATTGTGAAATTACCATCAAAATCACTGACAGCACCTGCGCCTTTGGCGCCTTTCACCGTTACATTTGCACCAATAATAGGTTCATTGTTACGATCTGTAACGTTTCCGTTAACTTTAAATCCCTGTGCTTGCATACAGATGCAAAACATGAGGAAAAGAACTGCTAACGAAACACGTCGCAAATTGCCTAACCAACATGGTGAAATGCAAAAATGCAATTTAAGTTTTTTCATTATTAGTTTACTTTAGATTAATAATACATTGTGTGTATATATCGTTTCAGCCGCCAAAAGTAAGCAATAATTATTTAAACCTTTTGCTTTTTTATTACATTGATTTATATATATGTTACACAACTTTTAAATCACTAAGTATCAACATATTACACCTTGTTTTTATCTACATATGCTGTTGGATTCACCCCATAATACCTTTTAAAAAGACTTGAGAAGTGTGCCAAGCTCTTGAATCCAACCTTATAGGCAACCTGACTGACATTAACATTGTTCTCACTTAGCAAACGTGCTGCTTGCTTCAAACGTATGTTTCGGATAAATTCGCCAGCAGCTATTCCTGTGAGTTGTTTCATTTTTCGATGTAACTGCACTCTACTCAAGCCCACATCGGTAGCAAGATTTTCTACTCCATAATCGCAATCGGTGTAATTGCTGTTTACCGACGAAACGATTTTTTCCATCAAGAGTTTATCATTGTCCTCTATTTCTATTTTTTCTATCTTGTCGTTTTGTTCCTGCATACCAGAATATTTACCACGAAGACGCCGCACATTATCAACAAGATTATCGATTGTGGCATGCAGCTCGCTCACAGCAAATGGTTTTGCGATAAAGGCATCAGCACCATTTTCCAATCCTACAAGGCGGTCGTCAACCTCAGCTTTTGAAGTGAGCAAAATAACTGGAACGTCACTAATATTTGGATTTTGCTTCACATTCTTCAACAAAGTAATACCATCCATTTCGGGCATTACTACATCAGAGATAAGCAAATCATATTGATCGGCAAGAAGGGCATTGAGTGCTTCGACTCCGTTGCTGACAATCTTTATGCAATACCATGGAGATAGTTCCATCTTAATGTATTTAGCTATTTCAACATCGTCATCGGCAACAAGAATTCGACAATCTTTGCGCGATTTACTCTTTTGTGTTGCCACTCTCACCGCTACTGATTCTTCTATCTGTTCGGGCAATAAATGGTGTTTGCCCCTAAGCAAAGTAATTTCAAATCGACATCCTTGTTTTCCATCCTCTCTGCCTGCAGCGGTAATGGTTCCGTGATGCAGTTCTACAAGCTGTTTGCACAGATTCAATCCTATACCAGTTCCAACTACATTATATCCATGTGAATTGCTTCCTTGATAGTATCTGTCAAAAACTCGCGCATAATCTTTTTCGCTCATTCCCACTCCATTGTCCTCAAAGCTTATCACCACTTCACGCGTTTTTTCTTTTATGTCGATGTTAATTTCTCCACCATCAAATGTGTATTTTACCGCATTTGACAGCAGATTATTTATAACTTTTTCCATATTTAATCGATCCACATACACATATATCGCTTTTCTATTATGTGTTACGTTAATCGAAATGTTTCGTTCTCGTGCATGAAAGCCATAGAGTGCCACAATGCCATTCACCATGCCCACCATATCGGCTTTGCAACAATGAATTTGCATCAGATTAAGATCTATCTTGCGCACATCAAGAATTTGATTAACAAGAGTGAGCATGCGTTGAGCATTTCGTTCAACAATATCAATATATCGCTTACTTTCATTGTTTTTGGCATATTCTCTCAACTTTCTTAAAGGTTCAATGATTAATGTTAATGGCGACCTGATATCGTGTGTGGCATTGATAAGAAATCGCATTTTTTGCTCTTCATATTGCATTTTTAATCGTTTTCGTTTATAACGATTAAGTGCCATCAATACCAAAATAAAAAATATAAGATATATCACCTTTGCAAAGATGCTTGCATACCATGGTGCTGCTATTCTGAGCCTTATTGCTGATGTTTCGCTATATTGTCCATTTATTAATGCTCTAAACTCTATTTTATAACATCCCGATCGCATTTTGCTGAAAGTAAACGAGTTTTCTCCCTCCTGAGTTTGATGCCACACACTATCTTTATCTAAGCGATATTCATATGTAACATACTCGGGATGAATGTAATCGAGCATAGACATCTCCATGGTGAAACTTGTACTTTCTGCCGGAATAACAAACTCACTCTGTCTGAAATCGAGAGGCACACCATCAACAAGAAAACGCGACAAAGCAACCTTGCGTTTTGCATTGTGTTCTTTTCGCAAATCATCTGGATTAAAAACCACAACTCCACGGTCTGTGCCAAAAATGAGTCGTCCATCGGGCAACATAAAAGCCGCATTCTGCACATATTGCTTTGCTTCAAGCCCGTTACCTTTAAGATAACTTGTAAACGTGTGGTTCTCTCTGTTGTAATGCCATATTCCTTCAGATGTGCTCATCCATGCATCACCATATTTATCGAGAATAATACTATATATTTGCAAGTCGCACAAAGCATCAGCCCCTTGCATACGTGCCACCTTATTTTTTTTACGATTATAGTAGAACAAGCCATTGGTGGTGCCAATGATAATATTTCCCAACACATCCTCACAACAACCATACACAAGCTGATGAGTAAGCAGATTGGTCCAGCCATATTGCAGGAAAGTGTTTCGGTCGGGATTATAACAGCTCACTCCATCGGCAGTAGATATCCACACCAACCCTTGTCGGTCTATCATTATACTCTGTATCCAGCTATTATTCAAGCGGTCTTTTTTAGTTACAGGAGCTCCTGTTATCTCGACACTGTTCCTTGTGCTGATATTATACATGCCGAAAGCATGTCCCACAGCACAATAATAGAGCATTCCTCGGTGGTTGTCAACAGCAATGTGCTCTATTTCAAAGTTCTTATTGTTCAGTATTTGCTTAAATGTTCCACCATTTGGCTGATACAGCCAAATGAAATGCCCACCACAAGTCCAATATCTGTTTTGACTATCGCGAACAATACTTTTAACCTCCGCCTTAGTGGGATAATACGACACCACATTGCCTTGATTGTTCAAGGTATAGATACCATCCTGTGAGATTGCTCCCATAAGTTCAGTACCACAGAGCGACATTGCCGACAGAATTTTCCCCTGTGGATCACAGCCTTGCTCTATAGCCCAGAAATCAAACACATCAGTGTTAGATGAGAGATGATACACCCCTGATTGATAACAACTAAGCCACAAACTGCCATTGGCATCCTCACAAATCCAGTTCACATTAGATTTGGGCATCACTGGTTTGCCATCGACAATAAGAGTTTCGGCCTTGCGTGCACCTTTTTTTATTATATAAACACCATTGGCACGTGTGCCAATAACGAAACTGCCGGCACGCGTTTTATATGCTCGCTTTATCTTGGCTCCTTGCAACAACGACAAATCAAAACCAGCATCAACAAACACTCGTTTCTTTTCGTCATATTTCAGTATTCCATCTGGACAAAATGCAAGGATATTTTTTTTGTCGTCACACAAAAACGACATCACCGACCCTTTTCCCGTATTAAATGAACGGGTAACCATCTTCCCATGTTCCTTGCTACAGGCATAAATCTTGGGCAAAAAACTTGTTGTAAAAAGAGTGTTTTTCTTGCCAATAATAAACTGATTGCAGAAATTTATGCCTTCCACCTTCAAATTATACATCATTCGGCTCGCCTTATTGCCCTTAATGCGAAAAAGGCCATAGCCTGCCGTGCCCGCAAGAATAGCACCATCGGGAGCTTCATTAATATAAGTAATGTGTATTTTTTCTTTCAAAGGAAGTTCAATGCGATCAAAATCATCGGTAGCATAGTTATAACGACACAATCCGTCACCTGTGCCCACCCATAATTCGCCTTTCTTTGAAACATACAAGGTTATAACATCTATTCCGGTAAGCGAACGAGGATTTTTGCCCGAGTGTTTGTAACTTACAAAATGGTAACCATCAAATCGGTTAAGTCCACATTCGGTTCCAACCCATATAAAACCATATTTGTCTTGAGCAACACATAATGTTCGGCTACTTAACAAACGATTGGCTCCATAGAGTTCACCTTTCATGGCAAAGGCTTCATTTGTCGCAAAAAATAATGCAACCATAGTAATAATGGCTGCAATTGCATTTCTCATTGTTTTAGTCATTATTTTTAAGATGGTAGATACACTGTACAAAAGTATCAAAAAAGTGCAACACACATTTTTTAATATGTTTCATTGTTTTTCTTGTACGTTACACCATCTTAAAAAATGATACATAAAACAAAGTTTGTTTCAAAAAAGGTAAAAAAACAGATGCTATAAGATATTCATTTCAACAACCTGGGCCACTCCGTCTTCCTCATTCGAGAGGGTGACATAATTGGCAACAGCCTTAACGTCGAGTTCTGCATTTGCCATTGCAACTCCAAGACCGGCATATTCAATCATCGACATATCATTGTGCCCATCACCACAGGCTATAACCTCATGGCGTGTGATACCAAACTTGTTAACAAGACGATCGAGTGATGCAGCCTTATCAATGTTCAAAGGTACGCACTCCAAGAAGAAAGGAGCCGAGGTATAAACGCTTATCCTTCCCTGCATTTGAGAAGCTATCTTTGGTTCAAAATCAGCAATAAGCGTTGGCTCGCCCACAACAAGACATTTGTTAACAGGATATTCTATCTCGTTAAGGAAGTCAGTAAGCTGCACAACAGGCATCTTATTGATGAAAGCCTCATGATTAACATATTCGTCGGAAGCATCGGTTGTGACAATAGCATTACCTCGATAGGTGAGAATTTGCAAACCTGCCCTCATTGTTTGTTCATAAATCAATGGCACAAGATTGTCGTCGAGTTTCTGTTCAAACAATGTTTTACCACTCTCGCATTCAATAATTTTTCCACCATTGAATGCCATGATAAAACCTCCATAATCAGCCAGCTGAAGCTGTTCGGCTAAAGGAACAATTCCATAGGTTGGCCTGCCCGATGCCAGCACTATGCGACAGCCCTTTTTCTGTGCTGCCATCAATGCCTCAAAGGTGCGTGGGGTAATCTTCTTCTCGCTATTGGTAAGAGTACCATCGAGATCCAATACAATCATTTTATACATAGCGGCTACAAAGGTAATAAAAAAAATTGCTATCTTTGCAGAAAATTCAGCTGATAATTTGTTACCTGTGGCGGAGTGTCACTAAACTCACTCAACCACAAAACTCTTGAAGCAAAGACAATGAATATTGAGGGGTGACTTTTTACACATCTATCCTAAGTCAACTTTATGTGATTATACAATTATACATTTATACAATTATACATTTAGCGCCACAAGCCAATTTCAAGTTCCTAACCAGAGAAAAATTTTTGCCTGCCTGGAAAGTGGGAAAAAGGTGATTTTTGTGAAATGTGAAATTGTATAATTGTATAATCGTGTTTTTGTATTTAGTAGATTGGGGGTTTAGTAAATTGGTAGATTAGAAGGTTGGGAGATACAAGAAAACAGGAGTACAAATGTACAAAACGAATAGACGTCCCCAATAGATAAATTTCTCGTTTAGGGACTCTCTTTTTTTCTTATATAAGTATATATCTATAATAAGAATAATAATAATATAATAATAACGCGCGCGCGATATACATTATATTTTATAGTTTTACCATTTTACTGCCAGCTCTCTTCCTCTTCGGGAATTCCATTTTTGCAATTATACAATTATACATTTCACATTTATACAATTTATCATTCACAACTTCGGGACAAATCCCAACATAGAATGAAAAAAACATAGAACATAAAAAAATATTTGTATCTTTGCACACATAAAGACACAACAGGCACTAAAGAAGCAACTATCAACTTGGATATGGGAAAAATCTAAATGGGGAGCTTAGATTATAACCCTTGTCTTGTGGTAGTTATCACGGAATTCGGAAGGTGAACAGCCTTTCTTTTTCTTGAAGATGCGATTGAAATTGCTGAGATTGTTAAAACCGCACTCAAAACCAATCTCCGACACACTCTTCACCGTGTCAACGAGCATACGAGCTGCAAAGCCCAAACGGATGTCGATAATATAATCACTGAGATTGCGACCTGTGTGAAGTTTAAAGAAACGGCTAAAGGCACTAGCACTCATACCAGCCATGTCAGCAAGCTTATTAAGGCGAATCTCATCCATATAATTCTTGCTAATATAATCCTTTACCTTCAATATACGTCGACTATCATCCTGAACAGCTATCTTAGCAAAGCTTGACGAAGCAAGAGTACGAGCTCCCTCACAGCGCGAAAGCTCATAAAGAATAGTCATAAACTGCGTAATGGCATAAAAGCCGTCCTTAACGGAAGACAGAGTGTCAAGCAAGGTATAAACCTTCATGATAGCACTTAGAGGAAAACAAAGACCTTTCTTTGCTTCATCCATCATTCTGCGAATGCTGTTGAATGGATTGCGCCCAAAGAAGTTATCTTGAGTCATGTTGAAATCAAACTGAATGGTAACCTCACGAATATCATCGCTGTTACATTGATTCTGCTCCCACACATGTTCAAGATCGGCACTGGTGATTAGCACAAGGTCGTACTCCCCTATCACCTCTGAAGAATCGCCAACAATTCGTCTCACGCCAGTAGCTTTCTCTACGAAATTAAGCTCATACACCTCGTGGCTGTGTATTGGATAAGTAAACTCCTTTTTGTGACGATCGGCAATGTATAGCACATCTTTGCCCATAAGAGGAGTAATCTCGTGAATAACTCTGCGCTCCATTTGCTTTTTAAGGTTTTGAAATTTGAGGTTTATGAATAGCTTGACCCTTGAAGTTTGAAAATTGAGTTCAAGATCACCTTGATGATTTAATAATGTGCATCTGAGGTAATCATAAAACTCAATGTTCAAAGTTCAATGTTCAAAGTTATCTTAGCTGCAGCTCCTTCAAAATGGCCGCCATTCTCTCCTTGGTCTTGATGGTCGTAGGCACAAGTGGAAGGCGAAGCACATTCTCGATCATGCCCATATCGTTGAGCAGAGCCTTGCAACCAGCAGGATTACCATCAACAAAGAGCAACGAATACAGGTCGGTGAACATATGATGAATCTTGCGAGCTGGTTCGTATTCGCCCTTGAACTCAAGACGAATCATACGCGAAAACTGCTTTGGAAGAGCGTTTCCTATAACCGAGATAACACCAGCAGCACCACTTGCCACCATTGAGAAGGTGAGTGCATCGTCACCACTGATAACATCAAAATTATCTGGTTTATGCTTAATGATATCGTCAACTTGCTCTAACGAGCCCGAAGCTTCCTTGATGGCAACGATATTGTCGAAATCGCGAGCAAGGCGAACTGTTGTCTCTGCCTTCATGTTAATACCTGTACGCCCTGGTACATTATACAGAACTATTGGCAGCGGACTTGCCTGTGAGATAGCCTTGAAATGCTGATAAAGTCCCTCCTGAGATGGCTTGTTGTAGTAAGGGCATATACTAAGTATGCCATCAATACCACTCCAGTCGGTATTCTTTATCTCATCAACTACAGCTCGGGTGTTGTTACCACCACAATATTTCAGAATCTTAATGCGACCTTTGTTCACTTCTTTCACAAGTTCGGTAATCTTATCTTTCTCATCATTGGTCAAACAAGGAGCCTCACCTGTTGTAGCAAGGATACAAAGAAAATCCGCACCATTATCAATTTGATATTCCACAAGCTTTTTTAATGACTTGTAGTCAACCTCTCCATCAGTGGTAAAAGGAGTAACAAGAGCAATGCCCAATCCCCTGAAAATATTCTGAGCCATAATAATTTATTTAAATTCTAACAATTCTCGTTGCAAAGATACCGTTTTTATATCATTTTGCAAAGATTTAGCAATAAATTCTTTCGTTTTTAATGCGATCCGATATACAAAAATACCATTCCAAGCAAAACAAGCAACAAATCGAAAGCCTTGGCCTTGAGATTCTTCTCATGAAAGAAGATTGCTCCCGACATGAAACTCACTATAACACTTCCACGACGCACCATACTAACAATAGAAATCATAGCTCCTGGCATCGACAACGAATAAAAATAAACGAAATCAGCTGCACTTAAAAACACAGAAATAAGGATGATAGCCCAATCCCAATGAAACTTTGACTGAGGAAACAAGGGCTTGCCACCACGGAAACGAGCAAACGGCTTGAAAATAGCTATAAGCAAAACAACACCCATCATGCCCATCTGATAGAAATTATACCAACTTTGCACTATCATACGGTCGAGTCCTACTCCACCTGCCGAAGGAGATGCCATGAGATACTTGTCGTAAAGACCACTAACAGCACCAAGCATAGCTGCAAGCACAAGAAAAACTATCCATACATTGTGCTTGAAATCAATACCCTCTTTCTTTCCACTTCGACTAAGCAAAAGAAACGAAGCTACCGCTAAACCAACACCAACCCATTGCCAACCATTGAGACGCTCGCCAAACACCAGCAGAGCACCAACAAGCACCATAACAGGACGTGTAGCATTGATAGGACCAACAATGGTGAGTGGCAGATGCTTCATTGCAAAATAGCCAAATATCCAACTCGAAAGCACTATAAAACTCTTCAAGATGATATATTTGTGCACTTCCCATCCACCTTGAGTTACATAGAAAATGCTGCCATCAAGCTGATGGGTAGAATACGAAAGAACAATGAACGGAAGAAATATCAATGACGAAAACAAGGTGTTGAGAAACAACACTGTTATCACCGCATTACCCTGTAACGATTTCTTTTTAAAAGAATCATAAAATCCCAACAACGCTGCTGAGAGAAAAGCTAATATTAACCACATAAGTAAGATTGAAAAATTGAAAGATGGAAAGATGGAAAAATTGAAAGATGGAAAAATTGAAAGATTCAATTTACTTTTTCAATCCATCTTTAGTCTTCTTTATTATAGTAACTAAAATACCAATTATCTTATTATTATCATTTATTATCGCCTCATATTCTGCATTATCTAAATAGCCAGCCTTATTAAGCAAAGTTAACCAATACTTGGTTTCATCTGCTTCCTTTAAAGCAATACACAATTTACTAATAAAATCCTGTTTACTTTGAGCATTCTGGCTTTCACTAATATTGGCACCAATACTAGTTCCTGATCTTATTAGTTGTTTAGATAAAACCTCAAAAGTATAATCTCTCACCCATTGGGTATTTAGAAACTTTATTAGTTTTATAACTCTAAGAGAGAAAGTAAGAGATAAAGTAACTATCAAATTATCTTTCATATCGTTTATTGGCATTTTGCCTCATTTTTCAATATTTCCATATTTCCATTTTTCAATATTTCAATATTTCCATTTTTCAATATTTCAATATTTCCATATTTCAATTTTTTAGAATCAATACTCTATTGATTCTAAAAACAAGGCATTTCCTGGCATCGACTCACCAGCATCATTGCGACTACCCTTATTCAGAATTTCTTCAAATTGAGATAGAGTTATCCTGTGACGACCAAGAAGGAACAAAGTGCCAACTGTTGCCCTAACCATATTTCTTAGAAAACGATTGGCTGTGATGGTGAGATACCACGAACTATCGCTCGTTTGCACCCATCGACACTCTTTAACATCGCAAAGAGTTGTCTTATTGTCGGCTCCAGCCTTACAGAATGAAGCGAAATCCTTGTGCTGAGTGATTATCTCGGCACCTTTGTTCATAAGCTCAAAATCGAGCTCGTAATGCGTTTCCAATGAATAATGACGCAGAAACGGATCCTTACGAGTATGAATATAATAATGATAAGTGCGCCATTTTGCCGAAAAACGTGCATGCATATCATCCCCTACAGCTTCTATGCTCTGCACGCTGATATCCTTTGGTAGCAACCGGTTCAAACGATATACGAGCTGCCTGCAATCCTCTTGATCATTAATATACTGTTCACTATCTGCCAAATCAAAATGTGCAACCATTGTGCGAGCATGAACACCTGCATCTGTTCTGCCAGCACCAACAATATCTATTGGTTGTCGTAATAATGTAGAAAGAGCCTTCTCCATGCACTCCTCTACCGAAATTCCATTAGGTTGCACCTGCCAGCCATGATAGTTGGTGCCATCATAACTGAGGGTGATAAAAAATCTTTGTTTACACATATATCACCACTTATCTCCTTTCAAAAGCTCTACGGAATGCCTGACGATGAAATTTCTCCTCAGCTCTTATCACTTGAAACACCTTACCTGCAGGAATAACTTTCATGAAACGACTATGATAGCTCTGCTGAACCTTTTTCATCTGAAGTTCAAGTTCATCAAGCTTACGAATAGCCTCCATAGAAGCCTTGTCGTCACGAGTATCAACATGACGAAGACCTCTCATCTGAACAAAGAGAGAGCGTTGCTTCTTTTGCATCTCGCGATAAAGCGGAAAAAAATGTGCAGACTCCTGTGGACTCAGTCCTGCCTCCTTCACAATAAACTGTTCAAGAGCAATTTGAAAACGCTGAGGATCGAACTTCAAACCAGGGTCTTCAGCCTTTACTACCATGCTGAACAACATCAAGAATAGCACAAATATGTGTTTCGTTAATAAATTCATAGTTAATTACTCTATTATTTTCAATAATCAGTTAAAGCTGCATACATATCAGCATTATCCATCATTGTATAGTCGGCCATCTGATCAATGGTTTGACTTGCTGTTGGGGTGATGTTACTATGAGCCACAGCCGCCTTATTGCTACCATCATCGCCAGAGAAAGCATAGTATGCTCCACCAACAGCAACAATACCTATCACGGCCGCAGCAACCATCTTACGCAAGCGAGAAGACCACGAATGACGAAGCTCCACAATCTGCGCTTTCTGCTCTGGAAGCTGACTCATGATATTCTGGGCAAAATCCTCAAAGTAGCCATCAGGAACCTTAAAGGAATTTTCCCTTCCATAATGCTTCAACAGATAATCTTCATATTTATCCATATTTTTTTCTCTTTATAACCTTTGACGCATCAATATGCAAAAGGTTTAATTATGTAAATGCAAATACTCAGTTATTTTTTTTACCGCCAAATGATAACTTGCCTTAAGCGCTCCTTCGCTTGTTGAAAGAATTTCACTTATCTCGCTGTATTTCATCTCATTATAATACCTCAACGTGAACACGGTTCGCTGCACATCAGGCAATGTTGCTACAGCTTCTTTCAAAAGCGCCTGAATCTCGTCGCCATCAAAATATTCATCGCTCATCAGTTTCAAAGCCACTCCTTCCTGCTCGTCAGCGCTAATGGCTTGATTAGCTTTTTGCTTACGCAAAAAATCCAACGACTCATTGATAGCAATGCGATACATCCATGTAGAGAACTTTGATTTATTCTGAAAAGAACCAAGATGACTCCATACCTTAACAAAGGTGTTTTGCAATATATCATTTGCATCATCATGATTGAACACAATCTGTCTAATTTTCCAATACAACGGCTCTGAATAAAGCTGCACAAGCTTAGCAAAGGCACTTCGCTGTGTCTTTGCGTCAAAAAGCTGTTCCAATATTTCTGATTCGTTGTATTTCAATTTACTAATCGTTACTAAGTGTTCAATTCTATATTATAAATAGTTCTTGAGAACATTGTATATTGCACCATCATAGCCATACACATCAGCATATTCACGAATAACACCATTCTTATCAGGAAACATGGTGTAATAGGTGATAAACAACGGCACTTTGGGATTAACATTCACAGAACCAATCATCTTTGAACGTTCTATATTCTCACGCCCTTCCTTGTCACGCTCTTCACGTGGAATGGTAGTATCTTCACCACCCAAAGGAGCTGTCATCGAATATCTTATTTTTTCTATAAGTTTCTCATCTTTATCCTCAAGCATGAAACAAGCCAGCTCAAAGGGCTTTTCCACTCGCACACAACCATGACTCACACCTCTGTCATCACGATTGAACACACCTGGTTGAGATGTGTCGTGAAGAAACACCGAGAAGGAATTCTTGAAACGGAAAATTATTCTACCAAGAGAATTACCTATTCCTCCCTGCTGAATAACATAATATTTTCCGCTGGCAAGCATATCACGGGTTATGTGTTCAAAGGGAACAACCTTGCCCGTGCCCTTTTCACGCACATAATAATGATGACGAGACCAGTAGCCACGGTTGCCAACCTGATTCAACAAACTATTCTTGATTATTGAATGTGGGATTATCCATTGTGGATTAATATCCATTCGCATAATCTCACTCGTGAGCAAAGGGGTCTTGGTTGCAAAAGTGCCACATCCCACCCGCATCTCAAGAACAGAATCACCATCTACTGCCATGAGATGATAAGAAGGAACATTAACTACTACATATTTTTTGTGCCTTTGCGGATAATCGTCCTGACGCCAACGGCAGCGCTCCATATTGCAAAGTATTTTAATTCTATCACTCTCGCTACAAGCCTCATTCAGCTTATTGAGAAGTTCATAATAGAGCTTGCTATGCGGCTGAATCTCGCGCAAATACTGTGGAACACTATCATTCGATATCTTACGAAATGCCTCTGAATAAAATCGCTTTCCCGGTTTATCCATGGAAACTGCAAACAAGCCACGATAGCGCACATGAACAGAATCACCATCCATAGCATCAAGGCGGTTAAACACATAAGAGGGATTCATATAGCCAAACCGCTGACCTGTGACATATCTGAGATAAGCCTTGGTGAGATTATACTCAAGTCGTGCCATAACATGATTTATGCTGTTTTCGGCTGTATCAAAATCTAGCTCACGAGCACGTCTCAAGTCTGCCTTTATCTTTGCTACACGAAATCTTGCTGGAGAAAATCCCATATCCTTCACGCTCTGCAAATAGCTTACCAAAGAATCAACCTGCGACTTTAATCCATGACGGTCTATCCACAGAAAAGATCCATCTATGAGATAGTGACTCTTTGCCTTATAATCAGCTTGCATAGAATCTTTGTCTGCCTTTATCATCATCGAAATATCATCTCTTATGCGATGAGAATTCAACGCATACAACGAGGTATCCAAAGATTCATAATCTTTGAGAGTGAGGTCTTTATTTGGATTGACAATCTTATCCTTGCAACCAGTTATTGCCGAAGCAATAACAAGCAGGAACAGAAGATTACTTAAAAATCTCAAGGCAAAACGTTATTTCTTAACCACAGTGTTTATCGCAGATAAACCTTTCTAACAACCTTACCAACCTTTATAATATAAAAGCCCTTTGGAAGATTAACGTGAAAACGCTTGTCCTGACTATCTACACGCATGTTCATCACCTCAACACCAGTAACGTTATACACGCGCATCGTTTCGCCAATAGCGCCGGCAACACGAATCGCACCCTGCTCAACAATGATCTCAATTTCTATTTGAGGCTGAGCAAATGTTATCTCTGCATCAGCTTCAGTAGCTTGCATTGTCATTGTCCCAAAGAGCATTGGAACTATAAAAAGTATAGTAAGTAAACGTTTTGTCATATCCAAATAATCTATTAATTTTTGCAAATATAACAAAAACACATGAACACAATAACCTTGATATAACAGTTTTATTATATCGTTTGAATTATTTAACATTTCATTCGTTCAAATGTTAATAATAAAGAAGCATAAAAAAAATATTTCATCACAAAACAGCACTCAACACACAAAAACACTATATTTGCAAAAAATAAACTTTAAACCACCGTCATGAAACATAGCATCACAATTATAATTGCCTTATTCTTTTCCCTTACCTGCTGGGCTGGGGTGAAAAACCAAAGCATTTCCATAAATGGAACAACAGCTCATAAAAGAGTTGTAGAAATAACATATGACGATGATTCTAACGTGATACTAAAATGGAGCGACAACACATACACTAATTCTATACTCGCACAAACAATCACAGAAATTGCTTGTAAAAAATGCCTTGACAAGGCAAACATAATTTCCGTTTCTGGATTATATAATGACAAAATCACTATATCAGGACTCACTTCTGGAGGAATAGTTAACCTCTTTGATATTCAAGGAAACAAAATCTTCAGCCAACAAGCAAAAGGACAATCGGTTGAATTCAACCTTAGCCGCCTAAACACCGGAATCTACTTGGTTCAGCAAGACAATAACCTAATCAAATTTGTCAAGCAATAAACAGGCACAAAAAAAATCCAAGTAACAAAGTTACTTGGCTCTTAGTACACCCTTAGGGATTCGAACCCTAGACCCACTGATTAAGAGTCAGTTGCTCTACCAACTGAGCTAAGGGTGCATGCAAAATAAGATAACAAACAAATCTTAATCGAAATTGTACACCCTTAGGGATTCGAACCCTAGACCCACTGATTAAGAGTCAGTTGCTCTACCAACTGAGCTAAGGGTGCTCATTTCTTATTTGCGGTTGCAAAGGTATAACTATTTTTGGAACTAACCAAATAAATCTGGCATTTTTTTTATTTTTTTTCTAATCCACCACCATCACTATTATAATAAGGTGTAAAATTCAATTCAATAACCTTTGGACTTCTTATCAATTCACAGCCATGACCTGTTAAGGCTCCATTTGAAAAGCAAATGCCATCAGCAATAGTTGTTCCAAATACATTATGGTCATGACCAAAAAGATGAAGTTTGGGAGAAACAACCCTCACACGCTCAAGTAAAAGACTGTTACCATAATGATGGGGCTTGCCCTGATATTCTCCTCCGTCAAGAATGCCCATGGGTGGCTGATGTGTAACAAGCACATCTGTGTTATGCGGTATAACTGGATAAAACTTCTCGTAGCTTGTGTCGTCAATTGTAGCACGAAACATAGGAACACCATAGAAATGAATTCCTTGAATCGTAACACCTGAATGACATAGATAATAAGTATGCTCGGGTAAAAGAGCATTAATCCTTTCGCAAACATCTATACCATTACCATTTTCGCCAGCCAAGGCAAAATCATGATTCCCTGCTATAAACACCTTATATTCAAAAGGCAGACGAGAAAACCAATCTACAAAATCTATCACTTCATCATAGGTGCCATGATAAGTGATGTCGCCTGAATGAACAACAACATCAGCCAGAGGCAAAGCCTCAAGCTCGCGATGATGTCCATGCGTATCTGAAAGATGTAATATTTTCATTCTATACGTTGAAACAACTATTTCTAATGCTGCAAAAATACTATTTTCTTTTGAAGAATAGCACATTCATGTGATGCAACATATTATGTTTCAACTTTTTTAGGTACATTTGCACAAGAAATAAAACAAACATTATGGCAAAGAAAGAATACGTAGAGAAAAATTTGCAATGGCTCAAGGACAAAGCTCTGGAAGAAGGCGTGATGGCATTACCAAAAGGTATATATTATAAGGTCATTAAGAAGGGCAACAGTAACGGTTCTCAGCCAACTCGTCGTAGCATCATAACAGCCCACTACACAGGATGGACTATTAATGGAAAGAAATTCGACTCAAGCAGAGGCGGAACACCATTGGCTATGCGTTTGAGCGACCTTATTGATGGTTGGATTATAGCTATACAGCAAATGCACGTGGGCGACCACTGGGAAATATATATTCCTGCAGACATGGGATACGGAAAATTCTCACAACCAGGAATCCCAGGTGGCTCTACTCTTATCTTTGACATCGAACTTTTAGGAATTGCATAATGGAAACATTTGAAATAAAATTAAATAAAGATCTTCATGAGTATTTTCTTGCAAAAGGCAAGATTGACGAACGTATGCCTGAATGTCCCGACATTGAAGACTTGTGGGAGAAGATAGGCAACGCTTATCTGCCTGATGGCGCACGAGAATTCAATTCATACCCCACTGTTGCCTTAGGCTGGATATTCTACGTGGGTATGGCACTTGCAAAATATTGGGACACAGAATGGGATGTATATTCTAAAGTGGAAAACCTATATACATACCTACGTGACAAACGTGGGTTTGACAACATGGACGACTTCATCCGAGAAGAGGTGCTACTGTTGAACGAAGAAGAACGAAAAAAACTGCAGGAACTGGTGGGCGATTGCGCCGCAAGAGTTTACAACATTCTACGACACGAGAATGTTGAACCGGGAACAAAAGACGCTTTCCTTCTCTTTGTAGATTGCATTCACCAGATGTATTTAATGGGAATGGCTATAGAACTTTATCATCTTGGCTACAAAATGACAAAGATATAATTTATTTAACTATCTTTCGTCCGTTAACGATGAAAATGCCGTGCCCACTCATTTTGCCAACCTTCTGCCCCTGAAGATTATATATTCCGCAGTTTAGGTTGGCATTATTTTTGTCTTCAGATGATACCTGAGAAATATTGCTTGTAAGTGCTGAATTGCTATTGCCCAATATAGCATTTATACCTGCCAGCGCATTTATCTTTCCATTGCCAAAATGACTGGCATTAATTCCTGTTGTTACATAATCATCTTTTATAGCTGTTGCCATCATGATTTCTTTCACCTTAGACACTGTGAGATTCTTCATAACAGCACTCTCGTCCATAGAAGCCTGCAGCCAAAGGGCTACAATGCCTGCAACAATAGGAGTAGCCATTGATGTGCCATTCATGTTGCCATAAGGATTAGTCTTATTGTCGTTAACACGATAAAGAGAATAATTCTCATTATAATCATCAACATAACCATTCACAACATGATATGAATTCACAGCTGCTGTAATTGTTGCTCCAGGACCACATATCCATGGTAGCTGTTTACCAGAAGCACCACAGCCCTCAACTTGATAACTTGAGAAAGGAGCTATATCATTTCGAGCATAATCATAGATATGAGAAACTCCCTTGTAGTCAGTAACTATCTTGCTTGAAACATAAGCGCCTACAGCAATAACATTCTCAATGGTTGCCTCATCACTAACCGAAGAATCATCATTACCCTTGGTCCATACATAGCCTTTAGTGAAAGGAGCATTTGTGAAGAATGCTCCATCGCCACCCCAAATATTAACACTGCACTCGCCTTCATAAGGATACACTTGAATAGCAAGAATATAATTACTCTTACGACCGCTTACTGACCTTGATCTGAAATTTGATGCTTCAAGAAGCAGCTGACCTTTGCCAGTATCGCTTGTATTCTTGTAAACTTTTAGCGAACCACTAAAAAAATCAGAGAGTCCCGTTATGCTTGCCCCCACAGAATTACCAAGTTGCATTTGTCCCATTGCAAGAACCTCGCCTGTATAAACATCGAGAACGTAAACCTTGCACACCAAATCACCTGCATCAAATTTCTCAATTGTACATATGTTTGCAATCACATTATTATATACTCCCCCACTCTTATCACTTGTTGACATGATAACTGTTCCCAAGGGCTTTTCCTTTGAAGTTTTCCCTTGCAGATAATATCCGCCAGCATACCGATAAGTTTCCTTGCCTGCTTCATTAGCAGCAGCAAAAAGACAGATATGATTGGGGTGATCATCTCCAAAATACTGATTGATAACACGAGCCATATCACCCGTGCCATCATGAAACCCTTCCTGACTACCCCAGCTATTGCTCACCACAATAGGCTGATTATGGGCGTCAGCATATTCGCACATTTTTTGAAAGGCATTTGCTATATATGTATTTTTCAAACCTTTTATGCCTGCAAGATAAAGATCAGCAGCTGGCGCCATACCGCCATAGCTGGCAGCAGAATGATTATCGGTTACTGTTACCAACTTGCCGTCTATTATAACACTTGAACCGCCTGCCGTTGAAGATGTATGTGTACCATGATCCTCGATAGAACTATCGGTAGTAGGAGCTGTGGCGGTAATTGTGTCATATTCCATATCTGAAGAACCATTATATACATAAGCTCTCTTTATACGGCTATTCCCGTTCTTGTCCTTAAAGGCTATATGTTGAAAATCAATACCAGTATCAATAATTCCAAGCAACACTCCTCTTCCATCATAAACTGTGGAAACACCAGTTTGCAAAGCCAAAGCCGAACGAGTGAGCACATCATGAGTATAAGTAACCATTTGCGCTCTGTTGGTAGATGTGCGCATTGGAGTTGCTGCATTAATTCTACTCACATGAGCAAGCGAAGCAACTGCCATAACAGAATCAACCGGTATGAGAGCCGTTACAAGACCATCATTGAATTCACATTGAATAATTACTCCTTTCGCACGTAACAAAGACATATCATCAACATCTTTAAGATGAAGAAAAGCAGAAAGATATAGCTTACCATTCAATGTATCAGGAGCTGAATAAATACTACTTATATGTTCTGCATTGTTTTCACACCTTTTTGCCGACGCTATTCTTCTAACAACTGGTTTAGAACAGCATTCCTTTACAAACATTTGCGTTGCCAGCGACAGTTTATGCCGAGCATCTATTTGTGCAAATAACAGAGTGGCTGAAAATACGGCCACTAATAAAGACCATAATTTCCTCATAACTCATAACTCAGATAGAACCTTTTAATTTATGCGAATTAACTCTCTATATATACTTCTATGTATGCGATATATTTTGTGTGCTATATCGCAAAGATATATAATGCAACGATAAGTTCAAAACTTTTTGCCCTTTTTTTCACCTACACTTGGCTAATAAACTAATAATACTTATCTTTGCGAAGGTAAAAAGAGATGGATAAATTATGATAAGAAATACAAATCACACCCAAAAGGCATTATTTTTTGACATTGACGGAACATTGGTGAGTTTCAAAACTCATCGCATTCCAGAATCAACCGTTCTGGCGCTAACAGAAGCGAAACGCAACGGTTCAAAAATTTACATTTCAACAGGACGCCCTATCCAGTTTATAATGAACCTCGGACAGATAGAACATCTTATTGATGGATACGTAACCACAAATGGGGCACGCTGCTTTATAGGCGATAAAACCATTTCCATAAATGCTATTCCACACAACGAAGTAGAAATCCTTCTTAAAGATGCGAAGCTGAAAGACTACTGCTCTATTGTGGTGGGTGTTGATGGAATAGGCATTTTCAACGAAAAACCAATTGCTAACGAAATTTTTGTTGAATCATTGGCTGTGCCCATGACAAACATTCTAATTCCTGTAGAACAGGTGCTTAAAGGTGATATACTTCAGTTTTCACCATTTATTGATAAAGAAACAGAAGATAAACTCATGCCACAACTTAAACATTGCGTTTCAGGAAGATGGCATCCAAAATTTACAGACATCACAGCAGAAAAGGCTGATAAAGGAAAAGGCATTCTTGCACTTGCGCAACACGAAGGATTTGATATGTCAAACTGCATTGGATTTGGTGACGGAGGAAACGACACTACAATGATTAAGGACTGTGGCATTGGAGTTGCCATGGGCAACGCTATACCAGAACTAAAAGCCATAGCCGATTATGTAACATCATCTGTTGATGAAGATGGAATAGCAAATGCACTCCGACATTTTGGTATTATAGAATAATATAAAATCGCACACGACCATACATTTCTATTAAAAAATGCAAATGCACATCCAAAAGCCTTAATTCAACTTAAAAACACGCATTAGTCGTGCACGATTATTAATTATATTCCATATCTTTGCATCAGAAATAAACAGAGAACATAACAACAACATAAACACAAAAGATATGGATACAATTTTTAACTTCAAGGCTCTCACGAGCAAAAATAAGGAACTTGATTTTTCACAATTTCAAGGTAAAGTTTTACTCATTGTAAACACTGCAAGCAAATGTGGATTCACTCCACAATTTCAGGGACTGGAAGAATTGAACCAGAAATACAAGGATCGCGGACTGGTTGTCATAGGATTCCCTTCTGGCGATTTCGCCAATCAAGAACTTTCTGACGGCAGCAAAGCAGAAGAATTCTGTCAGCTCAACTATGGAGTTACTTTCCAGATTATGAAGAAAGTTCATGTGAATGGTGAGGAAGCTGATCCCATATTCAAATTTCTGAAGAGCAAAACAAGAGGTTTCCTCGGAAGTAGAATAAAATGGAACTTCACAAAATTCCTTATATCTCCTGATGGAAGCAAGGTAAAACGCTATAGCCCCATCACTAAACCTGAGAAGATGGAGAAAGACATTGAGCAGATGCTTGATTCTATAAAGTAAAAAACATAAGATGACATACGAACAATTAAAACTTGAAAATCAGGTGTGCTTCCGTCTATACACGGCAAGTCGCCTGATTACACAAGGTTACAGACCTTTTCTTGACAAGCTTGGCATTACTTATCCACAATATCTCGTATTGATGATTCTGTGGGAAAAGGACAATATGCTTAAAACCGATATTCAGGAGCTACTTATGCTTGAAAGCAACACTGTTACTCCTCTACTTCAGAGAATGGAAAAAGAGGGACTGATTATTCGCACCAATGGTCCTGCCAACAATCGTCAAAAGCTTATTTCTCTAACAAAAAAAGGGAAAGAACTCAAAGAGCAAGCTAAAGACATTCCATCCTGCCTGCTTGAGAATATGCAGAATTGTGGTGTTGATCTTGAAAAAATCAAAAATCTCATTCCTGGACTTGACGAAATCATATGCAAGTTTCATAAAGAAAACATGTGATTCAAGAATACAAAGCTACAACTTTTTCGAATTAAACCAACAACAAATCATCAAAATAATACATTTAGGAACAAAACTATGCGATATATCAACAAATATCACTATTTTTGTGTCTCAATACAAACATATATAAAGAGAGAATAAATTATGATATCATCAGGACTATCTGGACAAGAATCC
>OCVV012835400.1_pt1 | contig 45629 bp, 39 predicted proteins | sample 1539721 | NCBI WGS metagenome assembly OCVV01 (sample SAMN02144230, study PRJEB22623) | gut metagenome | biome: sheep rumen | host: Ovis aries | place: New Zealand | reverse complement strand
CCCTCCCAAATGTTCGGCATCCGCTGACGCGGACCAGCCCTTCCTCCGGCACTCGCATTCACTGCGTTCCTATTCGCCCCCACCTCCCTGTACCCCTCCCTGACGGAGAAGACAAAGTCAGGTGAAGTATGGCTTTTCGGCTAGTTGGAGGCCCATTTCGTGGAGTTTGTGTTCGATTTCGTCGATGGTCTTCTTGCCGCAGTGCCGTGTGATGAGGAGGTCTTCCCTTGAGTGGGTAATCAGTTCCAGGACGGTGTGGATGTATCTTTCTCTGAACAGGTAGTTTGCACGTTTTGATAGACCCAGGGATTCTACGTCAATAAGTTCCACTGGCATGACCGCGCGGGCCCTGTCGATAACAGCCTGTCGCTCCTCTTCATAAGTCTCATGATGCCGCTCCGGAATATAGCGCCTGCGCCGTTCCTCTATCTGCTCAATGGCAATCTCGCTTGCGGAAAGTTCCTTCATGGGAAATCTGATTAGTGAACTACTTTCCGGATTTACGGCGGTTGCAGTCGCGGCAGAGGAGCTGGCAGTTTTCGATGACGGTGTGGCCGCCTTTCGACCAGGGCGTTATGTGGTCGGCTTCCATTTCGTCAAGTTCCCAAACCTTGTCTTTCCCGTGGGGACAGTCAGGATTGGCGCAGTGGTGCTTCTGCCTTTCGTATACCGTAATCTTGGTGTTGTCGTCGAACGCTCGGATAGAAAGATACTTCTCGTCCTTGGTTAAGAGGTATTGCCAGATTCCCGGTTTTTTCTGGACGTCTGAATCCCTGAGCATCCTTGCTACTTCTTCTTCCAGACCGGTAGGGGAGAGGCTGTCATTCTTGTGTTCATTGTACAGGATACCCCAGGGGAGTCCCTTCATCTGCTTACGGTAGTTGGGAAAGACTTTCTGGATCCAATGGATGATATCCTGGAAATAGCCCCAGAGGTCGTCGCAGTTGCTGTCGTGTTGATGGAGAGCCATGTACTCTGCAATGGGATCTTTCTCAACTCCTCCCTTGAGGCCGTCACGGCTGGCTATCCACTCCAGTACAGTCTCCAGGAGTTCCTGGCGGATGGGGTTGCCTGAGACGTATTCTCCGCCCAGTTTCGATGCTACGCAGGACGACTTGCTGAACTTCTTTTTGGCATCGGCAAGCCATGGACCGTAATATGCGGCGTTCCTGAGTTCCTGATCGGTGAGCTTCATGCCGGCGATGTTTATTATGCGGAACCACTTCAGAATCTCTTCAGGAGTTCCTTCGCATATATATACTTGGAGCTCGTAATTCAGGAAAGTGTCTTTCTGGGTTTGCGTGAGGTTGGCCCAACCGCGGAGCGAACCGTCAACGACGTGCATGAACTCTCCAGCATGATAAGAACAGAGAGAAATGGTACGCTGCTGACCGTCCAGAACCTCAAAAGTTCCGTCTGCATTCTTCACCCAGTACATTACATTCAACGGGAAGCCGGCAAAGATAGTGTCGATTACGGCATTCCTTTCCTTTTCGCCATAGATGAATTCACGCTGATAGGCGGGACGGATATTAAGTTTTCCGCCATAGCCGGAGACTCCCTTTTCATCGGAATCCACGTAATCTGCCACTACGTCGGCGATTTTGATTGTATGAAGGTTGATTATCATATGATTGGCTTTTGAGGGTGTTTGTTACAAATAAGAATTCTGCTGTATAACTGCGTATAATACTTTCCATCAACCTCATAATAAACTTTGTCTATGAGTGGCCGCACCAATTCAAGAACGGCACCATCGTTCAGTTTGGTGACTTCTTGTACAGTCCCGTTGGAGTTATGCTGGATTTGTTTCGGATAAAACTTATTATGCAAAGGCGTGTCAAACCACGGACGTGTAATGCCGAGAATAGAGAATTGTTCTGGATTGTACTTATCAAGGAAGGTAATGGGAACACCCATTACACCATCATAGTCAAGTGGAATATCGGATGTTTTAGAGACTTCTATAGCGTCATAGTTGTCATATCTAGGATAGGTTGTTGGTGAGAATGACTTGTACAGATCCAGATTCTCGTGTCGTCTGCTAAAATCCAAGTTGGTGAACCATACAACGCCGGAAACGCGAATCATTCCCTCCCTGTGATCACCTGCAGTAGCTGTGTCTTCATAGGTTGAATAGAAATGTGCAGCGCCTCCCTTAAACCCGAATCCGAGCCAAATCTTATTGTCTTTAATGAGTGGGAAGATTTCCTTATATCCAATAGCGCCCTGATGACCGATGATAAGGAATTTCTTATCGTATTGGATTAGTTGTGCGACGTACTCTCTGAATAGCGAGAAAGGTGGATTAGTCACCACGATATCTGCCTCCTTCAACAGCTCGACGCACTGATGGCTTCGGAAGTCGCCGGGTTTGTATTCATCGTCGCTTACAAGTACTTCCGGCGGAAACTTCTTAAGGTAAATTCGAATGTCTTGATCATCTACAGCGCCGTCGCCATTATAGTCTTCAATTGGCCGGTCTATAATAATCTTCCGGGCATTTGACTCGCCTTCTTCACCGTCGAAGTTTATTTCTGTACCAGCTACGGAAGAGCCGTCGTAGCTTGTCGCAATGAGCTTTTTCAATCCCAGTGCATTGAAATTCATTGCGAAGTATTTGAAGAACCAGGATTCGTACGGGTCGTCGCAGTTGCAGTAGACTACCTTCCCGGCGAAGTGTGGTTTATAGTGCTTCAGCTCATTTTCGATGTCAACGCGTTGAGTATAGAATTCATCTTTCTTGTTGGCCTTTGCTGCAGCCAGGTTTTTATTTCCAGCCATTTTGACGATAAATTTGATTCGAGGAGACTGATCGAATCGCAGGATTTATCCGTTCGCTGGAAATCGTTGAGAGGTATTTCGAGTACGGCTATGCCCAGGAGATGGAAAGCATGCTTCTCCATTTCCTGCCATGTGGGGGCTGAGAGACCCCCGGAAAAGGTCTGGGTGTCCATCCTGCGCTTTCATGCGCACTTGCACTTATCCTTAACGGACACCCAGGGCACAAAAAAGGCGCAGACTTGTGTCTACGCCCTGAGGCCCTAGGAAGCCCGTAACACTAGACAAGTCAAGCCCGCGCCAAAGCACAGGCATTTACCGACTTATCCGGTGTGTTGCTTTGAAATTTCCTAGGTTTCAGGGCCAACCGAATAAATAGCAAATGCTAATTAGTATTTAATATTTGTGCAATTACTTTTGCATCGCAAACATACAAATATTTACTCAAAAAGACAAGAGGATGCATCGGACGCGGACGGGAAGTTCAGGGCTTTAAAAGGACCAAGTACAAAACCGTGTGTTTGAATTTGGCCGCGTTGTCGGCCACATTTGACCATGTGCAACTGCTATAAGGACATTGCTCAATGCTTTATGGCCGTTTTTCGCAGTTTCCTTATAATCAGTCAGTTACTGAAATCCCCTGCGTTATATTACGCAGGGGATTTCTATAAAGTACTAAGTAGCAGGCGTTTGCAAAAAACGCCCATTGAATCACAGAGAAGCAACGGCCGGCGCTAAAGCATGCTTTGGGCAACGCAGGGGCGAAAACGTGCTTTAACGGAGCTTTTGTCGTAGCCGGAATAGGCCTTCTCCTCATCCTTGAGGCTTTTTATCGGTTTAATACAGAATAATTTATATATTTGCACAAAATGCATTGATATGAAAACAGTTGAAGTACTTGGGGCGAAGACGAGGGCGGAACTGGTGGAAAAAACACGGGCTGCACTCGGGGAGTGCAACCTGTGTACGGATAAAGTTGTGATGGAGTTCCCGGAAGGGATGTGGGGGGATGAGTTCAGAGATCTTGTGAGAGCGGATCTCATGCCTGCAATTGAGGCGAACCTTGAGAGGCACGGGGGTTACATGTGTGATGCTGAGAATTTCTCCATCACCGGGCAGGAATACCTTCCCATCTATTCCCGTTTCGGAATCAAGTAGCTATTTGCAGAGTGCGTCTATGGCCTTTTGGGCTTCTTCCTTGGAGGAGAAGCTGAAGGGGTTGTATCTGATGTCTTCCATGCAGATTACCATGGCGCCAAGGAGGCTGGCCATGCCGTCGTACCATTGGGAGGCATGCCAGTTGGGCTTGAGGTAGCTTTTGCGGAAGCCGTCCTTGTCCAGCTGGCCAAGCAGCGTACCGGGGAGCTTCAAGGCTTTGGAGACCTTGCGGAACTTCTCGCAGCGCATATCGTCGCAGCTGTCGGCACCGATGAGGGCGGGGAGGCTGCGCCAGTCGGAGGCATCGGCACGGACAATACGGAAACTGCCGTCCGTGGCGGCGATGATGACGTACTTCTCGCCAACGTCGGGATAGCCAGGGTGGGCGGCTTCGGTCTCGTCGTCGTGGGCCTGGTATTCGTCGTCATCGTCTTCATCTTCGGGGAAGAAGGCCTTTGCCCAGCTGTAATCCATACTTTTCCAACTGTCCTCTCCCACCTCTTCTTCCTTCTCCTCGTCAACCATTTGCTGCATTAGTTCGCTGCCCATGTCAAGGCCCTTTTCGCGCCATTCCCAGGCCTTGTCCTCATCGCCTTCATATGAGAAATACTGGTACAGGACAGCGCAGGCATCGGCATTGGGCTCTTCAGGGTCGTTTACCAGGGATTCAAGGCCTTGGACCGTTGATTCATCGGCCTTGTCATTGTCTACTTGCCATACGTAATAGTGAAGGGCACATGCTTTATCTCCACGGTCAAGTCCTTCTTTCCATATCGTAGCTGCCTTGTTCTCATCGGCAGGTGTGCCCCAGCCGTTGAAATAACACATCCCCAGCTCTTCAAGGATGCTCCTGTCGCCGCCCAGATAGGCGTTCAAGAGTGGCTCAAAGGCCTTTTCTGCATTCTTTTCCAGGCCGTCCCATCCGTTATAAAGGCACTTGCCGGAATATGCGCAGGCCATAACGTACTGCTCTTTGCAGTCTTTCGGACAGCCTTCTTCGAGATAGACTTTGATAATGCTTTGGGCGAATTCGTACTCATTATCCGGCTGTTCCCCAGCCGCCTTGATAAGCTCGCCTATGCGGTCAAAAGCTTTGCTCATATACCCGGACATTAAAAGGTGAAGTATTCCAGTCTCTGCATTGCCTGAGGAGGAACGTCTCCGGCTTCCTTTGGCAGAATCATCACGCGGGCGGTACTCTTGTACTGGCCCACGTTCACGGCCTTTTTCATGTAAGACTGGATGTTGTCCAGTTCCATCTGTTTGATGTCGGACATGGTCTTGGCTTCCCTCGAACATTGGTCAAGTGCGGCCTTGCCGTTTTTGACGTACTTGCCAAAGTAGGACATGTCTTCCAGGGTGGTGAGGTTGGCAAGGCCGATAGTTGCGCCAGGAAGGCCAATAAGTGCGATCTTCGCATTGTTCTGGATGGCCTTGCAGCCTTCCATGAACGTGGTGATGACTTTCTGGATGTCCGTGGTGCTCAGGCGGTTCCCGGATTTGTCGACGAAGGTTACTATCTTGTACTGCGCTCCGTCCTGTGCCTCCACCCAGGTTTCCTTCACGCTGTAGTCTGCTGCCATATAGCCCTTTATCTCCTGTGTCTGACTCCAGATGGTGGTGACGTCGTTAAGGAACATGTCGATGGCTTCGTTGCGGCTCTTGCGTTCGAGGTCCCAGACAACCGGTTCAGCTTCTTTCTTGCCCTTTTTGGCTTTGGCCTTGGTGGCCTTGCCCGAAGATGCGCCAAAGGCAGGGGTTACCTCCGTGGCTGTAGAAGCAGGTGCGGCTGTTTGCGCGGGAGCCTGTGGCAGTGCCATCTGCGGCGCCGGCTCCTTGCTCACGGTCATGTCATACAGCACGTACTGGCCGCTGCGGGTTTCGCCGCACTGCAGCCAGAACATTAGCTGCCTGCATTTGTTGATGGGAACCGTAAACGTGGAAGGCGCCATCTTGTTGGTGAGGACGAACTCTCCGACCTTGCGCATATCGGCAAAGACGTAGAGCGTGGTGGGGTTGTTCGGATCCAGTTTCTTGCCGAAGATGTCCGTGTCTACAAACTCGCTCTTGTTGGCTACGGTGAAGGTGAGGGACTCATACTCGCCGAAGGGGTTGAATGCCACCACGGCGCTCTGGTGCCCCTTGTCTACGAGGTTAAGGGCGGAATAACCGGCGGCCAGGGCTCCTGCAAGGCCTGCTCCTGCCGATACTCCCGTCGCCGCGGCCACGTTGCTTGCGCTCATGGCACTTCCGGCTCCAACTGCGAAGAGGAAGATAGCCTCGTTGAGGGTGATGTCCTCGAAGGCCAGTGCCGGAGGTACGTTAGTCTCCAGCATGACGCCCTTGTAAATCTGGCTTCCGTCCTTCATGTCGAAGCGCTCCTTCATTGAACTGCCGTTCTTGAAGCAATCGTTGAAGTCGAAGTTGGTAAGGCTTGAAAGATACCTTCCCACATAGTGGAAGTACGGCTGCCCGCAAAGGTCGATGAGATCTGCCGTCTCCGTGATTTCCGGCTTGCGGTGATAGAAGAAGGGCTCGGTGTCCTGCGGCTCTCCGCGGAAGACCATAACGTCACCTACGCCGATGTACGTCTGCTTGTCCTGGCCGGTGCCGGGCTTTGCGAACTTGAGCCTGCGGCATTTGTAGATAGGTACGGTGAACTTCTGGTTTGGCCACAGGCAGTGGACCTGGGTGTCAAGGACCAGGGCGTCGTCGGCATACACCAGGAGGCGGTCCTCTCCTAGCACGCGGTGTTTGGAAAGCGTTCCCACCGTAAATGCCAGCCAGTCGAATTCTCCGGCAAGGTCAAACTCCACGTACGAGTTGATGTTCCCGTTCATGAAAGAATCGCCGGTTGTGAGGATGAAGCCCTCGTCAAACTGCTCACCGCCCATGGAGAAATGATAGTAGGACGATGCTCCGTTGAAGTAAATATCCTTGAAACTGGCCTTTCCACGCACCGAATAGGGCTCCAGGCTGGAGCACAGGCGGGTGGCATCCTTGAATTTGGAAATCTTTTCCTTAGCGGTATTGGCAATGCCGGGTGCAGGGATGCCGGCATACCCGCTCTTGTAGGCGTAGATATCCACCACGCCGAAGTCCAGGCCGCCCAGGAAGTCGCTCTGTTCCAGCTCTCCGCTGTGCATGGAAACCACGTTCGCGCCCTTGACGTCCAGGACCACCTGCTCCACCAGGTCTTCCTGCGTGATGAGCTTCTCGTAGATGATGCGCCCGTCGGCCTTTACGGTGAACCAGCCCTTGGCATTGCTGCTGTTGGCATCTTTCGGGCCGATCAGGAACGAAATCTTGTCATACTTTTTCTGTAGCCAGAAGTAGGCGAAACCCTGGCTTATGCCTTTGCCGAGTTCCTGTGAACCGGAGAAAATGAAGCCTGAGTTGTAGTCTATGCGGTTCATCCGGACTGATTCCTGTTTTCCAACCCCCTGCCATTCGTGCTTGACGGTGACAGGCACGGACCAGCCGCGATGGCACAGGAAATGAGGCTTGATGTCATCCACAAGGTTCACCTTGTCCTTTTTAATGACGCTGGCAAGAGGATTGGGTGCAGGCGTGGGCGTCTGGCCTTTTTTCCATAGTTTGACCTCTGCAAATCCGATGGTGTAAAGGCCTTTGAGGTGGTCGAACCGGAGTTCGTCCACACCGCTGATATCAAGCACAACTTCCCTTGGAGCATGCCAGTCCCTGATTACCTCATCAAAGATGCGTCTGCCGTCAGCCCTTACGGTGACAATGTGAGTGCCGTCGTCATCAGCGCTAAAGCGGGGCTCATTATCGGTCCCCGACCATCCGCCACCTCTTGCATAGCCTACCACGAAACTGATTTTCTCGTATTCTCCCTTCAGGGAAAAGACGGCATAAGCCCATTCCTCGGCCTGGGTGTAAAGGACTCCGTTCCCCAGCTTGAATCCATTGGTGTACTTATATCCGGCAAGGCCAAAATATGGCTCATTGCCACGAACACCGGGATAAGTGGGATCGTATTTGCGCTTTTCAATTGGCTCGTAATTCTTGGAAAGATATACCTGAGCCCCTGCGCTGAGAGCGCAGAACAGCATTAGCGCAGAGAGGATGAACTTTTTCATAGGCAAAGCAGTTGTCTTCACCTACAAAAATAATAAAAATCAATGAATTACAATACTGTGGCCGTTATAATAGCTCAAGAGTGTGTTTCAGCAGTCCGGGGAGGTCTGAGGAGGTCTCCAGCGGGAATCCGAAGGAAGCGCATTTGTAACCCTTGCCCACGAATAGCACTGCCGCGCCGATGTTGGTGCCGTCATAATGCATCAGGTATTTGCTGCCCGGGGCCGATGCGAATGCCGGCGAGATGGGAAGCATCACCGATGCGGCGCCGTCTGCGGGGGCGATGCCGTCAGGATTCTCCACCCTGTAGACGGAAGGGGAGTAGTCCCGGTTGTAGGTGACTTCGGGAAGGCCGGTGCCGAAGGATGGCAGCACCCTTCCGCTGCGGTCTCCGAAATTGGTCACGGAAGTGTAGCCCAGGAACTCTTTCACGAAGCGGCGTGTGCTTTCCGGGGCTTTTGGAACACCCTGATAAACGGCATCCCATGCATCGGTGGCAATATATGATCCGGAGATGACGATGTTTCCTCCGCCGGTGGTGAACTGCTGGATGGCCTGCATGAGCCCCTCCGTGAATACCTGATACCTGTCCGGAACGGCGCCGCGGCCGTCGCGCACGGTGACCTGCTTGCCGCAGATGATATCGGCGGCAAATGCGCTGCGGGAGCCGTCCCAGGCCTCTGCAGAGGTGGATTCAAAGGCATAACCGGCATCCAGAAGCGCTTTCCCGTGCTGTGACACGAAGTCAAAGGTATTGCCTGCCACGATGGTTCCGGCATGGTCCAGATAGGAACCGCCATGGCCGGGATCGTCGTCGGAATTCCAGGCCGATTCCCTCCTGAACTGGTTCACTTCCCCTGCAAAGAGGATGTCACGTCCCCACGGAACTCCGCTGTCAAGGCTGTGCATGAAGCCGGCATACTGGGGCTGGTCGAATGATGCAGGGGCACTTACGCGCGTGAAGTTGTTCACGACGACTACTTTGCGGGGAGAGCCCCCCGGAGTGCCTACGCTGAGGATTTCGGACGGGAAGCTGAGGCCGCCTTTATTGAATGCGACAACCTTGAACGAGTATACGTGTCCGGATTCTACGGGAAGCCGGAAGGCCGTTTCTGAACATTCCACGCCGCCATCGAAGGCGCCGTCGTCTATTCTGGTATATACCCTGTAGCCGGTGGGGGCGGCAGTTGTCTCAAGAGTATCTTCGGTGGCCTCCCAGGACAGTACCGCGGAAGTGCCGTCCAGCGATGCGCTGAATGCATGGACGGGCAAAGGCTGCACTGCATACCTGCATCCGTAGCGGGCGCTCAGGAACTTGAGTATTCCCTTGTACACGGCCCTTGAGAGGTCGAATCGGAACTGGGGATCCAGGCCGTGGCGCATGTCGGCAAAGTTCTGGTGGGAAAGGATTTCCAGAAGGAGGCCGGGAACGCCGGTGGTGCGGGATTCGCTGTAGGAGCGGTCCCAGGTCTGGCGGCGGGTCCAGTTGGGGTCGTGCAGGGCGCGCATGTCGTTCACAACCTGGCTCTGCACGAAGTCTGTGTACAGGCGGGCGGCCATGCGGTCGGAGCCGTCGGCATAGGTTACGCCTTCTTCGCTTCTGTACGTGTATATCGCAAGCGTACCGACGATGGTGCTGTCCGGGGTGAGGCCGGCATCGGAATGGAAGGCGAGGGAACAGTCGAAGGGTATTCCCCGTTCCATGAGGTCTTTAACCCACCTGCCGCGGCCTGCGAAGTCCTTGGTATAGTCGTCGCTCCAGTCGTCGAAAAGGGTGAGCGGAGTGCCACCGTACTGCATGCTGGAGAGCGCTCCTTCAATGTATGCGGGCATCCCCGAAATGCCTGCCCCGCGGTCTGCCTTGCCCATTCCGCCGCCAAAGCGGACAGCGTCGGCAGTGACCACGCCGGACCCTGAACTCTGATTCGTAAGGCGCACTTTCCCGGTGTCGTCAAAGGAATATGTGCCGATGTATATCCACGTCCCGCCGCCCATTTTCTGGTTCACGCGGACCGTTGTCTCGCCGGCGAGATGCGTGACGGTATAACGCGCTTCGTCCGTGCTCTCGGGAAGGGTCTTGTAAGATACGTACACGGCGTACTCTCCGGGAGAGGGGAGGTCTGCCGACCAGATGGCCTCTGCCTTGCCACGGCCATTCTTGATGCCGACGACAGGAGCCTTGCGGGCGGTTCCCATTGAGAAGGGATTGTCGTGGTCTTCATAGGCGGCCTTGGCATCGGCAAATCCCTGTCCTGCGTCGCTCCAGGGGCCTCTTTCCGAGTAGTGTCCCTTCCGTCTGATGAGCCCCCTGCGCTCTCCTTCGAAGGCCGGGTCGTTGTCGCAGACCACTTCATTTACCTGCACGTCCCTTTCCCTTGGAGTCATTGTAACCGCTCCGGCATTCTCCAGCATGGGAATGAGGAAAGGCAGGACGTAGCTCTGCGTGTAAAGGTCTTCTGCAGTGGAGTGCGTTGCCGAGCGCTGGAAAATCCATCGGCCGGTCTTTGAATTATAGTAAAGCCCGTGGCTCTGCCAAAGGGCGATGTGCCTTCCCGAAAGGCCCAGCGGCCAGTTGTCCCATCCGCGTACGAGCGGGATATTTTTCCTGGGCTCTGTCCGGAACTTGTTGTCCACAGGCTTTCCGTCGTAGCTGAGCTCCGGCATGGCAAGGTCTCCCAGAGCCACTCTCCCTGTCATCATGATGCCGGCCTTGTATCCCTTCAAGGCATCCTTCGAGAGGTTCTGGAAGGTGTTTCTGAACCATTTGTCGTCTCCCGGGCGCCAGGGATAATCTCCCAGTTCGCGGGAGAAATAGAAGTCGAGGGTCTTTCCAAGCCGCATCACCTTCTCCAGCGAGAACTTGACCTGTACACCCGTCCTCTCCTGAAGCAGTACCTGGATGGAGTCGACGGCAGGCTTAAAGTCCTTGGGCATGGGTTTCTGGGCCCATGCAATCATGCCTGTGAACAGGAGGATCAGGGTAAGAGTCCTTTTCATGCAGAAAGCTTTTTTAGGTCAAGCCATGTGGCAATAAGCGTACTGGAAAGAAGGGCGAGGAAATCGGCAATGAAATCCGTGGGGTCTCCGCTGCGGTATTTGGTAAGATAGGCCTGTCCCACTTCCGTCCCCGCCGCTAAGAGGCACCCTACGGCGAAAGTGACCATGGCGAAGATGATGACGCTCTTTCTGGTTTCCGTGAACTTGTCATAGGCCAGGAAGGCGAGTATGGGGAAAGGAAAGAACATGGCAAAGTGCACGACCTTGTCTGTGGGAATACCCAGGAAGGTATTGCTCACAGAGGGGAGGCTTTGGAAATTACCGAAACACAGTACTGCAACCGTGGCGAGGTAAAGATAAAAAGCAACTTTGAACGCTATGGAGAGGCCTTTTTTCATTTGAGGATAAGTTCGCCGAAGAATTCAGGCCGATGGAAATCCGGACCGGGGGTGCCCACCGGGTTCCAGCTCAGGAAGTGAGGATGGGCGGTGCAGTCTCCGCATTTGTAGAAGTTTGCCCGTACCTTGTCCGGCAGGTTTTCTGAATCTATGCCGATGAGGTGCATCGGAATAATCACCACCACCCTCCAGTTGTGTATGCCTTCGCAGTCCTGTGCGCCGGTGACTTCCGCGATGCGGAGTATCTCCTGCATTTCATCGGCAGGCCTTGTTACGCGGCCGTTCCTGGAAGAGCCTTCCGCGGCGAGAACCTTGCCCAGAGGGTTGATTTCGAAGTTGTAGTAGACGCTGCCGTCCGGATCTTCGACGAAGAATTCCACGCAGCTGTCTTCCCACTGGCGGCCGTTGTCTTCCGTATTCTGTGCCCTGAGGTCGAGGCCGCTCACCCTGAAATCCACGACGAGGGAATCCTCAGTCCTGGCTATGCGGCCGGTACATATCGGCGCGTAGGGGAATTCGGCCGGCCAGTTGACGCAGTCGACGTCGAAACGTGCACCCTGAAGTTCGAGTGCGGAATCCAGGTCGAGGTTTTCAAAATCGGCAATGGGAACGCGGAGGGTTTTCATAATGATTGCATCTGGTTTAGTTTGCTGTAATAGCCGCCGAGAGCGGTAAGCTGGTCATGGGTGCCTCTTTCCACTATCTTTCCGTCGTGCATGACGATTATTTCATCGGCATTCTTGATGGTGGAGAGGCGGTGGGCGATGGCTATGGTGGTCCTTGTGCTCATGAGGTGGTCGAGGGCGTCCTGGACCAGTTTTTCGGATTCGGTGTCCAGGGAGGCCGTGGCCTCGTCCAGGATGAGGATGGGCGGGTTCTTGAGGATGGCGCGGGCTATCGACAGGCGCTGGCGCTGGCCGCCGGAAAGCTTGGAGCCGCGGTCGCCGATGTTGGTCTGGTAGCCTTCGGGCTTTTCCATGATGAATTCGTGGGCGTTGGCAATCTTCGCCGCGGCAATGACATCCTCTTCTGTAGCGCCTTCCACTCCGAAGGCGATGTTGTTGAAGATGGTGTCATTGAAGAGGATTGGCTCCTGGTTCACGTTGCCCATGAGGCTTCTCAGTTCCTTTATGCTCATATTCCTTACGTCCGTCCCGTCAATGGTGATGCGGCCGCCGCTGACGTCCCAGAAACGGGGAATGAGATCTACCAGGGTGGATTTTCCGGCGCCGGATTCACCTACGATGGCTATCATCTTGCCGCGGGGAATCGTGAGGTCTATGTTCTTGAGGATTTCCCTTCCGCTCTCGTACGAGAAGTTGACTTCCTCGAAGCGGATGGCATCCTTGAAGCCGTCTATGGCTACGGGATTCTCCGGCTCACGGATGGGATTCTCCGCTTCCAGGATGCGGTTTATCCTCTCCATCGAAGCAAGGCCGCGGGGTATGCTGTAAGTTGCCCTGGAGAGCTCCTTGATGGGTTCGATGACGGAATAGAGCATGACCAGGAAGAAGATGAACTGCGATGCGTCCATGAACTTCCCGCCGAAGAAACTCTTCCCGTTGACAATCATGGAGCCGCCCACGAACAGGACTATCACTATCATCACCGTGCCCAGGAATTCGCTCACCGGATGTGCGCTCTGCTGGCGGATGCTCACGCGTGCCACCTTCTTTTTCATTTTCTCGGTGGTGGAGGAGAAGCGGCTTTCCATCTTCTTCTCTGCGTTGAAGGCCTTGACGATGCGAAGGCCGCTCAGGGTCTCTTCCATCATGGACATGATGTCCGACCACAGTGTCTGAGCCTCCATCGAGTTCCTCTTTAGCTGCTTGCCGATGGCTCCCATCGCCCATACGAAAGCGGGGACGAAGAGGATGGTGAAGAGCATCATCTCGGGGCTGACGAAGATGAGGATTCCGAAGTAGGCGATAATCAGGATGGGGTCCTTGATGAGCATCGCTATGGAAGAAGTGATGGAATGCTCGACCTCGGAGACGTCTCCGCTGAAGCGGGCTATGATGTCACCCTTCCTTTCCTGGGAGAAAAAGCCGATGGGGAGTGCCAGTATCTTGTTGTAGATCCTGTCCCTGATGGTCTTGACGATGCCTGTGGAAATCGGCACCATGACGGCGTTGGACCCGAAGTAGCAGAAGGTCTTGAGCGCCGTGAACAGTATCATTACCCCGCCCAGGAGGAAGAGCGTGTTGAGGGTTCCGTGCATCTGGGCGAAATGGGACACGCTGTAGTAGAAATTGTTCACTATTATGTCCTTGATGCCTACTCCGTCGGTGTTCCAGGGTATAAACTCATACACCGCACTGTCCACCTTGAAAAGGATGTTCAAGAGCGGGATCAGTACGGCGAATGAGAAGATATTGAATACTGCCGACAGAAGGTTCAGCACTATCGAGCCGGCGAGGTATGTCTTATAGGGAGAGGCGTATTGCCTCATCATTTTAAGGAAGTCTCTCATAAGGTACAAATATAAGCAAAAAATTGCTTATATGTTACCCAGAGTGGCTACCATGACGGCTTTAATTGTGTGGAGGCGGTTTTCGGCCTCGTCGAATACTATGCTTGCAGGGCTTTCGAACACTTCTTCAGTGACTTCGATGCCGTCCAGGCCGAATTTTTCATGGACGTCCCTTCCTACCTGAGTCTCCAGGTTGTGGTATGCGGGAAGGCAGTGCATGAACTTGCAGGCGGGGTTGCCGGTGGCCTTCATGAGGGCGGAATTCACCTGGTAGGGCTTGAGCATGCCGATGCGCTCTGCCCATACTTCGGCGGGTTCACCCATGGATACCCAGACGTCGGTATAGAGGAAGTCGCAGCCCTTGACACCTTCCTGGGGGTTGTCGGTGATGGTGATGCGGGCGCCGGTCTCCTTGGCGATCTCCATGCACTGGTCAACGAGTTCCTTTGCAGGCTGGAGGGCCTTGGGGGCTACGATTCTCACGTCCATTCCCATCTTGGCTCCGCCCACGAGGAGGGAGTTGCCCATGTTGAAGCGGGCATCGCCGAGGTATGCGTAAGACACCTGGTTGAGAGGCTTGTCGGTATGTTCGCGCATGGTGAGGAAATCGGCAAGGATCTGGGTGGGGTGGAATTCATTGGTGAGGCCGTTCCAGACGGGAACTCCTGCGTATTCGGCGAGTTCTTCCACGGTCTTCTGGGCGAAGCCGCGGTATTCGATGCCGTCATACATGCGGCCAAGAACACGTGCCGTGTCCTTCATGGATTCCTTCACGCCTATCTGTGAACCGGTGGGGCCCAGGTAGGTTACGTGAGCGCCCTGGTCATAGGCGGCCGTTTCGAAGGCGCAGCGGGTGCGGGTGGATGTCTTTTCGAAAATCAGGGCGATGTTCTTGCCCTTGAGGGTGGGCTGCTCGGTGCCCGTGTACTTTGCCTTCTTGAGGTCTGCTGCCAGGTCGAGAAGGAACTGAATCTCCTTGGGGGAGAAGTCCAGAAGCTTGAGGAAGCTCCTGTTTCTGAGGTTGTATGCCATAGTGTATTAAGGAATTATTCTGGTTCCGGCCAGGGGGTTGTCAAGCTCTCCGGCCTCTGTGATTATGCACTGTCCGCCGCAGGCTTCCACGAACATGATTCCGGCCCTTACTTTGGGGGCCATGGAACCTTCGCCGAACATGCCCTGGGCCAGAAATTCCCTGGCCTGGGCTACGGTCATGGTGTCGAGTGCCTGCTCATTTTCCTTGCGGAAGTTGAGGAATACCTTCGCTACGTCCGTGAGGATGTAGAACTCATCGGCCTTCATCTTTATTGCGGCGAGGGCGCTGGCGAGGTCCTTGTCGATGACGGCTTCCACGCCCTTGTGGCCCAGGGTGTCCTTTACGACGGGTATTCCGCCGCCGCCCACGGTGATGACGATGCTGCCTTCGCGGGCAAGCCTTTCGACAAGGTCTATGTTGCAGATGTCAAGAGGCTTCGGCGAGGGTACCACTTTCCTCCATCCGAGGCCGCGCGCATCGGGCTTGTAGGTGCCCTCCATGGCAGCGGCTTCTTCCTGGGTGTAATACGGCCCCACCGGTTTCGTGGGGTTCTTGAAGGCGGGATCGTCGGCCGATACCTCCACCCTTGTCACCAGGGATACCACCCTGCGGTTCAGACCTTCCCTCTGCAGGACCTTTTCCATCGCGCTTTCGATGAGATATGCGATGGAGCCCTGGGTTTCGGCGCCGCAGAAATCCATCGGCATCACTTCCAGCGAATAGGCCTTGCGGCCGCCGTCCTGCCTGAGGAGTTCGTTCCCCACCTGGGGCCCGTTCCCGTGGCCGATGACAAGGTTGATGTCCCTTTTGAGAAGGCTCAGAAGGGAGGCGCAGGTCCTTTCCACGTTTTCCTGCTGCTCCTTGTAAGTGCCTTTCTGACCGGCCCTCAGGAGGGCATTGCCCCCGAAGGCCACCATTGCGAGTTTTGCCATATCCTAGTCTCTTCTGAGTGGCAAGGTGGAGCAGCGCAGAAGGCCGCCCATCTTGGAAATTTCCCTGTAGGGGACCGTTTCGACGGTCATTCCCCATTTGTCCCTGAGGTGCTTGATGAGCCTGTAGAAATGCTCTTCCACAACCACTATGTCTTCGGAGATGGAGAAGATGTTGGAATTCATCCAGTACATCTCTTCGGTCGTGAGTTCGAAGACGTTATCCTTTCCGAACATGTCTACGAGGTGGTCGGCATCGCGGGGATTCAGGAAGCCGCGCTTGTAGATGATAGCCTTGTCCTTGCCCACGGGCATGAAGGTGCAGTCCAGGTGAAGGATGCCCTCGTAGGGGTCTGTGTCGCTCTTTCTGAGGTTGAGCGGCATGATTGTCTTCTCCGGAAAAAGCATCCTCAGGTAGTCCAGTGCAAGGCGGTTTGTGCGGGCCGTCTTCACCATGGGATAGTCTTCGAATGCATACTGTCCAAGGAAGATTATATCCTTGTAGAGGATGACGTCTCCGCCTTCGACATGTACGGCTTCGGGGAGGTTGTAGATGTTCTTGTAATGGATTTGGCGGTAGATCTCCTCGTAGGCGTCAATCTCTTCCTGGCGGTCGGGAATGATGTTGGATACGATGATCTTTCCGTCGATGACGAATCCTACGTCGCGGGAGAAAACCTGGTTGCAGTCAGGAACGAGCCTGGGACGGTGGACAATCACGTCGTACTTCTTGAGAACGGCCTCGAAAGCGTTCATCTCGTTGATTATGTCGCTTTCTTCCGGGTACACTCCGTGGAGGACGGATTCGTATGACTTGCTGTCGAAGGTCTCTTCAAGAGTGGGAGTGGGGCCGTTGGAGTAGGGAAGTCCCAAAACCACTTCCCGCAGTCTTCCGGTTTCTGATGTTACATGAATTTCCATATGTGGGGATTATTTCTTGGATACCAGTTGTGTCAGATATATGCCTATCATTCCTACGGCGAGGCCTGCCCACTGTACGGGTGACAGGGTTTCCTCTCCGAAGATGAAGGCCAGCAGTGCGGTTACTATAGGAACTATTGCCAGGAAAACGCTGGTCCTTGCAACGCCCAGCTTGCTGATGGCGTATGCCCATGAGGTGAATGCGGTCGCAGAGCACAGGAGGGCGAGGGCCAGGGTGGGATACATTACTTTCCAGCTCAGGTACAGATGGGGGTCGAAGTTGTCAAGTCCCTTGCTGAAGAAAAGGGGAAGGAACAGCACGGCGCCCAGGAGGAACTGGTACATGGTGATGACGGAAGGCGAGTAATAGTCCGACAGCTTCTTGGTGAAGGCTATCTGGCTCACTTCGGATATCACGGCAATGAAGAGGATGAGGATGCCCACGACAAACAGGGCTCCTGTCTTTTCACGGGTATATGTGACCAGCGCCAGTCCTGCGAGGGTAATGAATACTCCCAGGATGTTGAGCTTGGAGAAGTTTTCCTTGAAAATGAGCATTCCCGCCGCCATTGCAAACAGGGGGTTGGTTGCAATGATGAGGGATGTGACGGTGGGCGATTCGGTGAACTTGAGGCCGTAGGTCTCCGCAATGAAATAAATGAAAGGCATGCAGAGGGCGAGCAGGGCGAAAAGCCACCAGTCCTGCTTCCTCATCTTCATCTTCTGTCCCGTGACCAAATTGACGATAAACAGGAATACTCCTGCCGCCAGCATTCTGATAGGGACAAAATACTCTACGGGTATACCTGCATCCAGGATGCGGTCTGACCAGATATAGCTCATGGCCCACAGCGTCACTGTGAGCATAGCTGCCAAATATGCCAAAAAAGTCTTCTTCACGTAACAAATATAAAGCTTTTTTGGCAAAAAACCTTAAAAATATTAAATATTTAGCAGCGGAGTGGCTATTCCTCTTTTGAGGACCCTGAGAGATATGCTTCCGGGGCTTGCTCCCGCCTCCTGCAGGGCCGTGGCAGCCGATGCGTATGCCAGTTCCGGCGTGTTGTTATTCCCGCTGAGGTGGCACAGGAACAGGTTCTTGAGCCCTGGATGCAGGAATCCGGTGATGGCCCGTGCGCAGTCTTCGTTTGAAAGATGCCCGGCTCCCTGGCGGATGCGCTGTTTGAGAACTTCGGGATAATCACCTCCCAGAAGCATGTCCATGTCATAATTGGATTCTATGACTACGGTATTTGCCTGCGATGCCCAGAACATGCCTTCTTCCGTCATGTGGCCCATGTCCGTCATGAATACGAAGAGTTCTTCCTGGCAGTTGATGGCGAATCCTATGCACTGTGTGGCATCATGCGGCACTACGAAACACTGTACGGAGAAATCCTCCGTAACCTGGTTCCATATCCCGTGCTGAAGGTACTGCCTGCACGAACTTATCCAGTCTTTGGTGAACGGGTGCCACGCAAGGGCGTTATGGATGGTTTCCGTGCTCCATACCGGAACTCCCACCCTTTTGCAGAAGGAACCGAGGGAGCGGATATGGTCTCCGTGGTCGTGCGTTACGAGAATAGCAGATATGCTGTCCAGTCCAAGCCCAACGGCCTCCAGCTCCTTTTTTACACGCCTGATACCCACCCCCGCATCAATCATTATTGCCGATGAGGGGCCCACCAGAAGTGAACAGTTACCGCAGCTGCCGCTCGAGAAACTGATGAACTTCATCATGGCGTGTCCTCCTTGGAGCAGTAACGCGTAATGACTCCGTAAGCGCCTTCTACGCCAAGTTCCCCTGCGCGTGAAAGGTCTATGCAGCCTTTCTCCTTGTCTTTCAGATATATGAGGACAAGTCCCCGGTTGAAATATGCATCTCCCATCCAGGGATACAGCTTGATGGCCTTCTCGTAACTGTCGATAGCCTCGATGAAGCGTGAGGACAGGCAGTATAGATTGCCCAGATTGAACTGTATGTAGGGGAATGAGGGCAGGATTGCGGCTGCGGCTTCCATGTCGGCAAGGGCTTCGGAGTAGTCGTACTCGCTGGTGACCTGATCCCTTACACGGGCCCTGGCTGCGCCCTTGTCATCCATGGTAAGGGACTGCACGTTGGACTGGAAGGAAGCGATGAATTCTATCATTTCGGCCCTGAGGACAGCCCTGTTCATGAGATAGAAGGCCTTGTAGTAGGAAGAGTAGGCATCGGCCGATTCCCCTTCTGCGGCGCCGTCAAGCTTCTGCAGCGCCTGGGAATACTGCTTTTTCCCTACCTCCTGAAGGCCGGCCAGGAACTCGTCGGCAACCTTCTTTGCCAGGATGTCTGCCGATACCTCTTTCTGCTCCTGCTCAACGGCGACGGGCAGTTCGCTGGAGAGGACGAACCGGTCCAGCAGGCGGTTTTCGTACCTGTGTTCAAGGGCATAGGCCCCGCTCTGGACGGAGCCGTCGGTGAGGACGAAGCGGTAGAGCGGCCTCAGGTTGATGTCCACGTCGCGGTGGCGGAGCATTTCGTTCTCGAAACCTCCGTGGCGGGCGAACTCTGCATCCAGTGCAAGCAGGCTTCCGTATTTCTTGGTGGTGTCCGAAAAATCGGCACCGGAGGCCGTTGAGGCCTCATATTCGGCAACTTTGCGGCGGGCGGTCCGGTAGTCTTCCTTGCTGGCGCGCTTCATGCCCATCTGAAGCTCCACGAAGGCCCTGTTCATGTAGGCCTTGGCAAAATCCGGGTAGAGTTCGATGGCTTTGTTGTAGTCGGCAAGGGCGTCGTCCCAGCGCTGCATCTCGATGAAATATCCCGCCCTGTTGAAGTATGCGAGGACGTTGCCCGGATTGATGTTTATGACGCGGTCCATGTCCGAGAGAGCCTTTTCGTAGTCTCCCACCTGGGCGCTCAGAAGGCTTCGGTTATAGAGCGTGAGCGCATTGCCGGGCTCGAATTTCAGGACTGTGTCCAGGTCCTTCATGGCGTCCTTCAGGTCTCCCTTTTCTGCTCTTACCAGAGCCCTCTGGAAGTATGCCATGGTTATGGTGGAATCCAGCTCTATAGCCTTGTCAAAGTCTTCCAGGGCCATTGCGGTTTCGCCTTTGGCAGCCCACAGGCCGCCGCGGCGTATGTAGCCTTCCGGTTCAAACCTGTCCAGCTTTATCGCCTTGTTGTAGTCGTCCAGGGCTTTGGTGGTGTCGGCAAGGAAGAGGTATGAAGCGCCGCGGTTGAGGTATGCGGACGGGTCTTTGGGCTCCTGCCTTATGTATTTGTCGAAATCGCTCACGGCACTTTCGAACTGGCGGCTCAGGAAGTAGGTAACTCCGCGCGTGAAGTAGAGACCGGATGAGCCCGGACGCAGTTCAATGGCGCGCTCAAGGTCCCTGAGGGCTTTGTCGTATTCTCCGGTGCGGCTTTCGGTGATGGCCCTGTAATGATATCCGGAAGTGAATACCGGGTTCAGGCGGACGGCAGTGGAGAAGTCCTGCCGGGCTCCGCGTATGTCGCCGAGGTTGTATTTGGCTATGCCCCTGTAGAAGAAGGTCCAGTGGTCGGTGGAATCCAGTCCGGCAAGGATGTTGAAGTTGGAGACGGCGTCGGCGTGGCGGCCGTCCTGAAGCGCCGTGCGGCCGCGGAATGAGAAGACATCCTTGTCCCACTGGGCATGTGCACTTATGCCCAGGAATATGGAAACCAGCAGAATTACCGACCTTCTCATCAAAAAAATTTCGTTTTCACGGGTGAAATAACTAATTTCGCGCCAAATGACAAAGATAGCAAAAATAATTGTCATCCTGACAGTATCTTTTTTTGCGGCCTTCCCGGCATATTCGCAGCGGGCGGGCTATGTCATCAGTCCCAAAAACGCAGAAACCGTTCTCAGTCAGGACTATCTGAAAGAGGTGGTGAAGCATCTGTCGTCGGAGCGCCTGGGAGGGCGGGCAACCGGGAGCGAAGGTTCCAGGAATGCCGCCTTCTGGCTGGATTCCAAATTCAGGGAAATAGGCCTTGAATGTTATTCGGGCGCGTTCCAGCACGGGTTCAGAAACGGCGGGGTGATGGGAAGGAACATCATAGGATATATTCCCGGAACGTCATCGAAGTGCGTTATAGTAATGGCCCATTATGACAATCTGGGAAAGCTTGGAGATACTTTTTATCCCGGGGCCGACAGCAACGCTTCCGGAGTTGCCGCACTGCTTCAGATAGCGAAGATGTTCGTGCGCATGAAGGAATGCGGCAGGAAGTATTCAAGTACCATAGTCTTTGTAGCACTCGACGCCAAGGAAGAGGACCTTGCGGGAGCATCGGCCCTGTGGGGACGTATCTCCGACGGCCGCCTTGGTTTTTCCCCTGCCGATATTTCCCTGGTGGTGAATCTTGACCAGCTGGGCTCAACGCTGTCCCCGCTCACAAAGGGCAATCCGGACTATCTCATGATGCTTTCAGAGGCCGCCGGCGGAAGAAGGGAGACCCTGCAGAGCGTGGAGAAATCGCAGCACATCGGCCTTGAGCTGGCATTTGACTATTACGGGAGCAAGGATTTCACCAATCTCTTTTACCGCCGCATAAGCGACCATCGCATCTTCCTGGAGCACGGCATCAATTCGGTGATGTTCACCTCCGGCATTACGATGCTCAACAACAAGCCGGGAGACACCCCGGAAACGCTTGACTATCCTGTTTTTACGAAAAGAGTCCGCCTGATATTCCACTATCTGGACCGCATTCTGTAACGGTGTTCTCCGGAACATACCAGATATATCCGTGCACGTTTTCATGGCCCATTTTGCGGTACAGGTTCATGTACCGCAGGACCTGTTTCAAGTACCGCGGGTCTTCCTCTCCGAACTTGTAGTCTATGATCTCAACCTTGCCGTCAGGGAAGATTACAACCCTGTCCGGACGCCACTGGAAACCGTCTGAGCCTATTACCGTCGCTTCTGCCAGAATTTTCACGTCCGTGGAGAACCATCCTCTTTCATCTGCCGATTCTATCCTTGACGTGAGGAGGGAGAGGGTGTCGGCACGGAGCTCTTCGGGGAGGGTTCCGTCCTGTATGGCGGCATCAACGGCAGAGGGGATGTCGGACTTGGTGCGAATATCGGCAAGTATTGCGTGGAGGACATTGCCCTTGATGCGCCGGCTTGCCGAAATTCCGGTGGCACCGTCTTCTCCGAAGTAATCGGCAGCCTCGGGGTTGAATCTCAGGCGGCCGCCGTTTTCGGCAGGGAATGAAGGGTACGTGTCGATGGGAAGAAGCGCCGGTCCTTCTTCATCTTCCTTCTTGGGCGAATAGGGGGCTCCGGTGAAGAAATGCTCATCGCCCACGTATGCATACAGGAGCTGGGAAAGATTCTTCCATTGGGGTTTGAGCCCCTTTTTGATGGCGTCGGTAATGGTTTTGGGCGGTTTTGCAGAGATGACGGTGAGGCCGAACTTCGCCCTTGTCATGGCTACGTAAAAGACGTTGATGTTGTCTACCGCCTGCATTCTCTGCTCATCGGCAACGGTTCCGGCAAAGAGGGATTCCGCGGCCTTCGCGTCCAGGTTTACGTTGTATACGCCCTCTGCGTGGCCTTCCATGGAGGAGCCGTCCAGAGCGGGGGAGCACCAGCTGGGGGAGGCTTTGTAGAGGTTTACCTTTTCGGCATAGGGGAATATTACGAAGGGGAATTCCAGTCCCTTCGCCTTATGCACCGTCATGACGCGGACCGCGTTTCCGGTTGCCGGCGAGGATATCTTGGGCGATGCTTCCTTCCAGGCGTTCAGGAAGGAGCCGAGGTTGTTCCCGCCGGTGGATACCCAGTCCTGGAGGTAGTCCATGAAGGCCTGGATGTAGGGGACTTCGGCCTGGAAGGTCTTCTCGTCGGCAGCCTTGATTTCGCGGAGGAGGTCTTCGGCAAGGTCGGTGAGGGAATGGTAGGAGTCCCTCTGAGTAATGTTCATTTCACCGGCCAGGAAGCCTGCGACGCCACGCCGGTCCTCTTTCTCCGGAGTTACTATCAGTGAAAGCTGGGAGACGAGGCGCCTTACGGTGATGGATGATTTGACGAAGAGTGAATCGTCGGATACCACGGGAATTCCGGCCTCTACCAGGGAGGATGATATCGAAGAGCCTTCGGCATTTCCCCTCACAAGTATGGCAACCTGGTCCCAGGTGATGCCTCTTTCGTGAAGGTCGGAAAGCGACTGCAGTATCTGCTGCGTCTGGTCCTGGGTGAAGAATACCTCGACCGAGCCCGGAGCGCTGTCCTTGACGCGGACGTTCTGCTTGACGTCTTCATACAGGGAACTGAGTTCCAGCTCTTCCGCCGCGAATTTGAAAAACGCGTTGTTGAACTCTACGATTTCCCTCAGGGTTCTGTGGTTGCTGTCCAGTTTTTGGACTTTGGCGCGCGGGAACTGCTTTTCCAGGCGGTTTCCAAGCAGTCTCCAGTCTGAGCCTCTCCAGCGGTATATGCTCTGTTTGACGTCACCAACCACCAGGGACGTTCCGCCGGTGCTTTCGCTGCCTTTCAAGAGCGGAAGGAAGTTTTCCCATTGGATGTCGGCAGTGTCCTGGAATTCGTCAAGGAGAAAATCGTCGAACCTTACTCCAAGCTTTTCATAGATGAAAGGAGTATCCGTGCCGTCGATGATTCCGTGGAGAATGGTGTTGGAGTCGTCGATGGATATTACGTTTTTCTCCTTCTGGATTTCCGTGAATGCGCTCCTGAGGCTGTCTGCAACGCCAAGGGTATAGATCTGCTCGCGTATGGTTATGGCCGTGAGGTATTCGCTGTATTTTATGCCGAACAGGCCTGTAAATGCCTCGAGGGCTTCTCCAAGGGGCGCTTCAACTCCGTCAAGAAGGTGGGCGTTGGCCTTGGAAAACCATTTTGAGGAGTCTTCAGTGCGGCTTATGAATGCGTCTGTTGGACGGGTAATGGTCTTGTCTGTCTTGACGTAGGGCCGTATGGCGCCGAGCCATCTGGAGGAGGTGTCCTCCGGCTCGATGCCGGCCCGGGTGCATACATCCAGTACGTTCTGGGCCGCCCGCTTCACGCTTTCCGTGAAAGAGTCGATTATGCCGCCGCAGAATTCGTCCAGCTTCTCGAGCTCTTTCTGGGAATGGAGCTCTGTCCCTTCCGGAAGCTCCCTCAGGCTGGTCGCCATTTCGGTAAGCCGTTTCTCAAGGGAGAAGCGTCCGGTGCGTTCGAGGTCCTTGCGGGCGCCGGTAGTGAGCCATTTCAGCGTTTCTCCCTCCTGGAGGCCGTCCAGAACCAGGTCTACGCTTTCTCCTACCAGCTGCTCCCTGTCCAGCTGCACCTGATATGAGGAGAACTGGCCGATTTCCCTGGAAAAGGCCCTCAGGGTTTGCTGGAAGAACCTGTCGATGGTGGAAACGGCGAAGGCTGAATAGTCGTGGAGTATGTTGGAGAGCTGAGTATTTGCCCTTTTCTGGAGTTCCGTGACCGTACTCACGGTGTCCGGAACGAAGTCATTCAGGTAGTGGGATTTCTCAGGGTTGGTTGACAGGATGTGGAGTTCCTTGAGGATACGGCGTTTCATCTCTTCCGTAGCCTTGTTGGTGAAGGTTACGGCCAGGATATGCCTGTAAGCATCCGGCTTGTCATCACAGATGAGAAGCCGGATGTACTCTTTTGCCAGGGCATATGTTTTGCCGGACCCTGCCGACGCCTTGAGAATGCTGACCACTACTTCTTGCCGAAGAGATTGCCAAGTATACTGGTGGCTGCGCCAAGAAGGCCTGAGGAAGAGCTCTTGGCACCGCCCTTGAGCGAGAGAATGATGTCGTTGATGTCTACGTCGCCGTCACCGTCCTGGTCCTTGAGGAAGCCGGAAAGGGTGCCCATGATGCCGGGGATGAGGCCGCTGAGCTGACTGCCGAGTGAGCCGAGGTTGAGTTTGCCCAGAATATTCTTGTCGAAAAGGTTTCCTGCAAGTGCGGTGATGCTGCTGGAAGCCGCCGATGTTTTTCCTGTGAGAAGGCTCTTGATTTCGTCAATACCGCCTGCCTTTGTTGCTGTTTGTGTAAGTGAGCCGATGATGGAATCCGAAAGACCGCCGAGTACCTGATCCTTGAGGTTTGAGGGGATGTCTACCTTACCTGCGGCAGAACTTACCTGCTTGAGGATAAAATCACTGATGTTTGCCATAATTGTTTTGTTTGGATTTATTGTTTACAAAGATTACAATTTTTTGCGAGAATCAAAACGGATGTCAGCGGTTTTTCTACCGTACGCCAATCAGTTTGTGTGTCTGGAGCGAAAGCCTCCATTCAGGATGCAGTGAGATATAATCCAGTGTGGCTGCAAGGATTTCGGCATTCCTTGCAGGATTGCCGGTGTCGCACGGCTGGAGGAAACGGCGGCCTTCAGGGACCGGATATTTCTGGTATGGCAGGGGCACTCCGGCTCCGGTGAAAACCACTTTCAGTTCATCGGCCCTTTGCAGTTTTATTGCACCCTTGGGGCTGCAGGTAATCCAGTCGATGCCCTCAGGGGCTGGGACGGTGCCGTTTGTCTCCACGTGAATCTTGTAGCCGCCGGCGTGAAGGGCGGAAATTAGCGACTCTTCGAGCTGGAGGAGGGGCTCGCCGCCTGTTATGCATATGCGGCGGCACTGCCCGGCTGCCGCATTTACCGCGGCAAGGACCTCATCGACGGACATTTCCGTGTATGACTGGTGCGACGTGTCGCAGAAGGAGCATTCGAGGTTACAGCCGGAAAGACGCAGGAACACCATGGATGTCCCGGTCCAGAAGCCTTCGCCCTGGAGGCTCCGGAAAATCTCATTTACCCTGTATTTCATAGGCGGCCATGTTCATTTCGCTCTCCCACACTTCCACGCGGTATGCGTTGGCTACGTGGTCGCAGATCCAGCGTGCGATGTTCTCTGCAGTGGGATTGAAGTCGAAGACATTGTTCAGGTTCTTGTGGTCCAGGGCACCTGCAATGTCCCTTTTGATGTGGGTGAAATCTGTGACCATGCCGTCTGCGTTGAGGGTTTCGCTCTTGCAGTAAATCTTTACGATCCAGTTGTGGCCGTGCAGTTCTTCGCACTTGCTCTCATAGGAAAGATTGAGCGCGTGTGCCGATGAGATTTCGAGTCTTTTACAAACGTAGTACATATATTATATTGTTTTATTCAGCCATTTGCCGCGCATGAGGCGGATGAGGAATATGAGTCCCCTGAAGGTTAATTCGACGGCCATGCAGATCCAGAATCCAACCAGTCCGTATCGGCGGGTGAGGAAGATGGCCGGTATGATTCTGACTATCCACATTGAGCCGAGGTTCATGAAGGACGGCCACTTGGTGTCTCCGGCCCCCACAAATGCGCCGTAGGCGACGATTGAAGCCGCGTAGCCGATTTCGGCAAAGGCTTCTATCCTGAGGACGCGGCTGCCGAGGGAGATGACGTCGGCATCGGGAGACATGATGCCTATCATCTGAGGCGCAAAGATGTACATCAGAATGGCCAGGAGCCCCATTATTCCCATGCCCAGAAGGGTGGTGATCCATGCGAACCGTTTGGCGAGGGGTTTCCTGCCTGCGCCTATGGACTGCCCCACCAGCGTAGTTGAGGCATCGGCGATACCGTATCCCGGCATGTAGCACATGCTTTCTGCCGTTATGGCGAATGAATTGGCCGCAATGGCGATGGTGCCCAGCGGGGCGACGATTACGGTTGCGGCAATGTAACCGCCCCTCATGAGGATGTTCTGGAGAGCCATCGGCCCAGAAATGCCCAGGGCCTTGTCCAAGATTTCCTTGCGTATGCGGTAGCTTCCCCTTTCGGATGTGAGCCTGAGCTCCTTGGACTTGAAGGCAAGGTATGAGAACATGGCTATGCCGGTGACAACCTCGGCAAGGCCGCTGCCGATAGCCGCGCCGCTTACCCCCATGTTCAGCCTGTAAATGAAGATGTAGTTGAAAACCACGTCCAGAAGGCACATGCCGATGGCCAGGATGCTGGGAACCTTCATGTTGCCGCTGGCCTGGAGGAAATATGCGCACATCCAGTCCAGCTGCATCGCGGGCTGGAAAAGTGACATGATGAGGAAGTACCGTCCCGCATCGCGGGCTATCTCTTCACTGCCGCCCAGCCAATATGGAAGCGAGTGTGAAATGGACGCTCCGATTGCCGCCATGCAGCAGCTGAACAGCATGGCAAAGACAAGACCCTGGCGGATTATGTTCCTTGCCCCGTGAAAGTCTCCAGCTCCCACCCTGTGGGCTACCTGGACGGAAAAGCCGCTGGTGACCGCCATCCCGAAGCCTCCGAAAAGCCACAGGCAGGTGGAAACAAGGCCGATGGATGCTCCGGCCGCCGGTCCCAGGTGCCCAACCATTGCAGAATCTATGTACTGCATGAGCACGGAAGACAGCTGCGCCAGGATGGCCGGATAGCTGAGCATCAGGCATAGCTTGAGCTGCTGTGAGCCGGTGAGCTCTCCGCCGTCACGTATTTTGCCAAGCAATATGTCCTTTATTCCTGCCATTTCTCTACCGTTCCTTTGTCTGTAAGTTCCCTCAGTACGTCGAGGTATGTGTCATCGGCAGTCCCGAATTCTGCCTTCAGTTGCGCCAGGGTGTATTTCCCGCCTCTTACCGCTATCCATCTTGTCAGTGCGGCAGAAAGGTCCTGAGGCCTTGCCGATACCGCCCGGCAGATGTCGCAGCTGCCGCAGGGGGCGCTGTCTTCCTGCCCGAAATACCTTAGCAGGAAGCGCGACCGGCATTCCTCTCCTTCCACGAAATCCATCATGGTCTGCACCCTTTCCCGGAACGTGCTCCTGAGCATCCTGTAGCGCTCCGGAGAAAGCTTGACGTTGCCGGGACGCAGCCTGTCATGGCCGATGAAAATGACGGTGGCCCTGTCGGCGGGGATGTAGTTTATGACGTGGTTGACGCTGAGTCCGTACAGCAGCTGCCTGAGGGTTACGGTGTTCACTCCGCACCTTGCCGCGACAGCCTCTTCGTCAATGGGTGTGGATGTCGAGAAAATCCCGGTGTACATGCGCATGAGGGCTTCAAGGACATCCGGCATGCGGGGGTCCGGGAGGTCTGTGGAGTAGAGGTCCGTCCTGTCCGTCTTTATCCTTATGCGTGTCTGTATCTCGATGTCTTCCGAAAGCGTCCAGTGCCCCTCCCTTTCCAGGTATTTGATTGCATAATATGCCGGAGACTGCTGCAGTGAGTATTTCCTGCAGAATTCCTTAAGGTCGAATTTGAGCATCCTTCCGGCGCCTGTGTCGTATGGGATCTCCAGGAAGACATGCACTTTATGGTATATGTCTTCAATGAATTCCAGGCTTGGGAAGGAAACGGTTTCGAGCTGTTTAAGGCGGGCGCTGTCGGTCCCGTTCCAGAGAAGTACCGCGAAAGAGGGCTTGCCGTCGCGTCCGGCGCGGCCTGCTTCCTGGAAATAGGCTTCCGGAGAGTCTGGAAGGTCAGCGTGGACGACAAAGCGCACGTCGGCCTTGTCTATTCCCATGCCGAAGGCATTTGTGCACACCATCACCCTGCAGCTGCCGCTTTTCCACTGCTCCTGCCTCTCGGAACGGGCTGCCGTTCCCAGCCCCGCGTGATAAAACGAGGCCGATATCCCAGCCTGGCGCAGCGCCGCGGCCAGTTCTTCCGTCTTCTGCCGGCTCCTCACATATACGATTCCGGTTCCGGGGACGCCTTCGCATACGGCGCGAATCTGTCCTATCTTGTCCTGCGTCTTCCGCACTATGTAGCTCAGATTGGGCCTCTCGAAACCGGTACGGATGATGTTGGGCTCCTTGAATGCGAGCCGGTCCATTATGTCCGTCGCCACAAGCGGGGTTGCCGTAGCCGTAAGGGCTATGACGGGAGCGTCCACTCTCTGGCGCAGCTCTCCTATTTTCAGATAGCTGGGACGGAAGTCGTATCCCCACTGGGAGATACAGTGCGCCTCGTCCACCACTATGAAAGAGATTTTCATCACGCTTATGTAAGCGTTGAAAAGCCTTGTCTGGAGGCGCTCCGGGGAGAGATAGAGGAACTTGAAGTCCCCGTAGGCGGCATTGTTCAGGGCAAGTTCCACCTCGCGTGAATTCATACCGGCGTGTATAGCCATGGCTTTGATTCCCTTTTCCTGGAGGTGCTGCACCTGGTCCTTCATGAGGGCGATGAGCGGCGTCACCACTATTGCTATGCCCTCTTTCATCAGCGCCGGCACCTGGAAGCAGACAGATTTTCCGCCGCCCGTTGGCATGATGGCAAGGACATCCCTGCCGGCGAGAGCCTCGTCGACTATGTTCTCCTGCATAGGGCGGAAACTGTTGTATCCCCAGTACTCCTTAAGGGTTTCCAGCGCGTTCATATCCTACAAATATAGCGCTTTTTCGGCACATTTCGACTATTTTTATAGTAGCGGTAAAAATTTTTCAAATTTTATTAAATATTTATTGTTTTTCAATAAAAATGATTATATTTGCAAAAAACAATTTGAGTTATGATAGCTTCTTGGTGGGCTTCCCTAAGCCTTATTATGAAAGCTGTATGGGGCATAACCCTTACGGCAACGCTTGTATTCATCATCCAGAGCATCCTCACATTCGTAGGGGCCGATGCTGATACCGACTTTGACATGGACCTTGACACTTCCATGGACGGAGGCGACCTTTCCAACATCGACGGAGGTGCGAATCTCCTTACCTTCAGGAATTTCGTGAACTTCCTCCTGGGCTTTGGATGGAGTGTCGTTCTCCTTCAGGACAGCATTTCTTCTGTCCCGGTTCTCATCATCGTGGCCGTGCTCATCGGCGTTGCGCTGGTTGCGGCCGTCATGTATCTGTTCAAATGGCTCTCCGGCATGCAGCAGAGCGGCAATATCGATGTCCAGGCTTCCGCCAAGGGCTGCGAGGGGAAAGTTTACATCCCCATTCCGGCCTCAAGAAGCGGAGAAGGCAAGGTGCAGATATCCATCTCCGGCGCTGTGCGTGAGTATAACGCCGTAACGGAAAGTGACAACGCCCTCAAGACCGGTACGTCCATCCGCGTCGTAGACGTCATCAATTCCGACACCGTACTCGTAGAAGAAACCAATTCATATACTATTTAACCATGACCCAGATTACACTGATTCTTATTCTCGTAGCCGTGGTCTTCGTGACCCTGGCTGCCATCCTGAGGCGTTATCGCCGCTGCCCTTCAGACAAGATCCTTGTCATCTACGGTAAGACCGGCCGCAGGTCATCGGCAAAGTGCATCCACGGCGGTGCCGCCTTCATCTGGCCCGTCTTCCAGGATTATGCATATCTGGACCTCAAGCCCATTTCCATCGAGTGCAACCTGACCAACGCCCTGTCAAAGCAGAACATCCGCGTGGACGTTCCCTGCCGCTTCACCGTGGGTATCAGCACTGAGCCCGAGGTTATGACAAACGCTGCAGAAAGGCTTCTCGGCCTCACTACGGACAGCATCCAGAGCATCGCCACCGATATCCTCTTCGGCCAGCTCCGTCTTGTCATCGCAACCATGGACATCGAGGAAATCAATGCCGACCGTGACAAGTTCCTCGCATCCGTGAGTGCAAACGTCGAGGCCGAACTCCGCAAGATCGGCCTTAAGCTCATCAACGTGAACGTGACAGATATCCGCGACGAGTCCGGATACATCGAGGCCCTTGGTAAGGAAGCCGCCGCAAAGGCCATCAATGACGCGAAGAAGAGCGTTGCGGAGCAGAACCGTTACGGTGAAACCGGTAAGGCCAATGCCGACAAGGACACCCGTATCAACGTTGCCGCAGCTGATGCAGACGCCGTCAAGGGTGAGAACAACGCCAAGATTGAAATCGCCAATTCCGACGCTCTCCGCCGTCAGAAGACCGCTGAAGCAGACCGCCTTGCCGTTGCGGCAGAGAAGGTCCAGGCCGCAAAGGCTCTCCAGGAGGCCTACCAGAGCGAACGTGACGCTGAAATCGCCCGTGCCGAACGTGAAAAGGCAACCCAGCAGGCGAACATCGTCGTCGCTGCGGAAATCGACAAGCAGAAGAAGATCATCGAGGCCGAGGCCGAAGCCGAGCAGGCCCGCCGCAAGGCAAAGGGTGAGGCCGACGCCATCTTCGCAAAGATGGACGCACAGGCCCGCGGTATCTTCGAGGTGCTCACAAAACAGGCAGACGGTTTCAAGAACCTCGTCGGTGCAGCCGAAGGCGATGCACAGAAGGCCGTTCTCATGATGATTGCCGACAAGCTCCCCGAACTGGTCAAGACCCAGGTAGAGGCTGTCAAGGGCATCAATATCGACAAGGTCACCGTCTGGGACACCGGCAACGGCACCAACGGCAAGACCGCCACTTCCAATTTCATCTCCGGTATGATGAAATCCGTTCCCCCGCTTGATGACCTCTTCAAGATGGCCGGCATGGATCTCCCCTCATACCTGAAGGGTGCCCCTGCCAAAGAGGAAGAGCCCGAGGAGCAAAAGTAAAGGATTATGCCGATAATAGTTAACATTGACGTAATGCTTGCCCGCAGGAAGATGTCTTCCGGTGAACTCGCTGAAAAAGTCGGCATAACTCCAGCCAACCTGTCCATCCTCAAATGCGGCAAGGCCAAGGCCATAAGGCTTTCCACCATGGAAGCCATATGCAAGGCCCTTGACTGTCAGCCCGGTGATATACTTGAATACCGGCCCGACGAGTAAGCCGCCCGTTGCAAATAATTCCCCCGCGATGTTTGTTCGCGGGGGAATTTTCGTTATATTTGCACTCAGTATGAAGGCAGGTCGTCTCTGCCGATAATTTACCTTAATATGGAAGCAAGCGAGAATACAATCAAATTGTACTATAATACTGAAGTAGAGAAGCTGGGAATGCCGGAATATGGACGCAATGTCCTCAAGATGGTGGAACAGCTCAGGGATATTCCGGACAAGGAAAAACGCACCCAGCAGGCAACTGCCGTGGTGAAGGTCATGGAGAGCCTGAATCCCCAGGTTCACCAGCAGGAGAACTGGAGACAGAAGCTCTGGGACCACCTTTTCATGATTGCCGGATATGACCTTGATGTCGATTCCCCCTTCCCCAAGCCCCTTCCGGAGACGGCTGCCAGCAAACCGGATCCCATTCCGCTCAACACTGTGCCCATCAAGGCCCGTCATTATGGCCGCAATATCGAGAACATCATGAACCTCATTGCAGAGCAGGAAGACGGCGAGGTGAAAACGGCGATGATCCGTTCCCTGGCGATATACATGCGCCAGCAGTATCTCATCTGGAACAAGGACACCGTTGCCGACGAGACCATCTTCCAGGATATCCACCGCCTCTCCGGCGGCAGGATCACCGTTCCCGAGGGAGTCCAGCTTTCGAGGATATCCTCCGATGCGCAGTTCTCCCGTCCGGGCATGCTTGGCTTCCAGAACGGAAAGAAGTACGGGTACAACAAGAACTTCAAGGGTAAAAAGAGAAAATGAGTCTGAAGGAAAAAATCGAGGCCTCACTTACCGACCGTCGCCGTACGGGGCTCAGGATTGCGGGTATGGCAGCCGTTCTGCTCATTACCCTCTGGATGAGCGTGTCCGTCGTTTCCTACATTTTTACCTGGAGGCAGGACCAGAGCCTTGTTTCCGGCGGGGATGTGGCGCTTAACGCCGCATCTACCAGCGGGTTTTCCCTGGGAAAGTTTCTGGTGAGCGATTCCTTCGGCCTCGCAGCCCTGTGCCTTGTCCTTTTCATGGTGCTCTGGAGCGTGAAGCTTCTTCGGCCGTCTGCAAAGATAGGCATCAAGAAGGCCTTCTACGGGCTTGTCACGCTTACGATGCTCCTCTCCTGGATACTCGCCTATGCAGGCATGGTCACCGGGAATGAACTCGTATTCGGGGGAGGCCTCGGAGGCCGCTGCGGCGCTGCACTTGTGCGTGCCGTTTCCGGTATCGGCCCCATTGTTACCGGCGCGCTGCTTGTTGCGCTTGCGATACTGTGGCTTTACTGCATGAGCAGCCGTTTCTCCGATTTCATGATGGGGAAAAAGCCGGAACCCAAGCCTGTGGCTGCCTTTGACACAGAACCGGAACCCGACCCTGTGACTGTTCCGGAGCCGATCAACGAACCTGAACCTGATCCTGTTCCGGAACCGGCTCCCGTGAAGCACCGCAGGAACGATTTTGTGACTACCAGCTCATCGGCAGGGGAGGAAGAACCAGAGAAGGAAGAGGATCCCGGCCTTACCGTTATCAAGGACGACACCCTTCAGCAGGAGGTGCGTGAGCCTTTGAAACCGATCGACAATAGGATAGACCCGCCGGACGGCCTTCCCAAATACAAAACGCCGTCCATCGACCTTCTGGGCGATTATGCTAATTCCCGTCACGAGGTCTCCCAGGACGAGCTCAGCCGCAACAACAACAAGATCCGCGCAACCCTTGCCAATTACAAGGTTCAGCTCAGTGACGTCACGGCTATCGTCGGCCCCACGGTTACCCTTTATAAGGTGTATCCGGCTCCGGGCGTGAAGATTTCCACCATACGTCAGCTTCAGGACGATATCGCCATAGCCCTGAACGCCCGTGGCGTGCGTATAACCACCCTTTCCGATTCTGTAGGAATAGAGGTGGCCAACGACAAGGCTTCCATCGTCCCTCTCAAGGCCCTTCTCAACAGCCCTGCATTCAGGGAAAGCAAGGCGGAACTTCCGGTTGCCATCGGCTATACGATTTCCCAGGACGTGAAGGTGTTTGACCTTGCCGATGCCCCCCATCTTCTGGTGGCAGGTGCAACCAAGCAGGGAAAATCCGTGGGCCTCAATGTGATTGTGGCGTCGCTGCTGTATTCCAAGCACCCTTCAGAGCTGAAATTCGTGTTCGTGGATCCCAAGATGGTGGAATTCTCGGCCTATGGCTCGCTTCTGCACCATTACCTTGCGGTTCTGCCCAATGCGGTTTCAGAGCAGGAAGAGAAGGACAAGGCCATAGTCAAGAACGCGAAGGACGCGGCCGCCGTGCTACAGTCCCTCTGCGTTGAGATGGATGCCCGTTACGAGCTCCTTTCCAAGGCCCTTGTGAACAATATCAAGCTGTATAACGAGAAGTACAAGTCCCATCATCTCAGGAGCGACGAGGGCCATCATTTCATGCCCTATATCGTTACGGTGATAGATGAGTATGCAGACCTTACAATGTCTGTAGGTGCAGGCCCCGAATCCAAGGCCCTTGCCCGCTCCATCACCACCTCCGTAATCCGCCTTGCCCAGAAGGGCCGTGCGGCGGGCTTGCACGTGATCCTTGCCACGCAGCGTCCTACGGTCGATGTCATCACCGGTCTCATCAAGGCCAACTTCCCTATGCGAATCGCCTTCAGGGTAACTTCCAGGATCGATTCATCCACCATTCTGGACCAGCCCGGCGCCGACAAGCTCATCGGCCGCGGAGACATGCTCCTTTACAGCGGAGTGGAAATGGAAAGGGTGCAGTGCGCCTTCATCGGCAATGATGAGATTGTTGCCCTTACCAATGCCGTAGGAAGCCAGACAGGATATCAGAAGTGCTACAATACTCCTTATTATCTGCCAGAACCGCCCAAGGATGAGGAATCTTCAGGTCCGGGAGAGGTGGATATGAAGGCACTTGACGAGCGTTTCGAAGAGGCTGCCCGCATGATAGTCATAAACCAGAGAGGCTCCACTTCGGACCTTCAGCGCCGTCTTGGCATGGGTTATGCAAAAGCAGGCAGGGTGATGGACCAGCTGGAAGCCGCCGGCATAGTGGGCCCCCAGAGCGGAGCCAAACCCCGTGAGGTTCTGGTAAAGGACATCGCAGAACTCGAAGAAATACTAAGTCACTTCATGCAATGAAACGCGCAGTAGCAGTAATATTTTCGATGTTGGTTGCCTTCGGCATGTATGCCCAGGGGCTCGGACTCCTGGACAAGGCGCGGGACAACAGGACATCTTTCAACTATACCTACTCCCTTTCACGTGACGGGGAGCCGTTCAAGGACATTACCTCCGGTAAAGTCACCGTTGAGGACAATGCCTATTATATGGAGGGGCTGGGCCTTGAGGTGACGAGCGACGGCAATTCCCGCCTTAGCATTGACAGCGAGGCGCATGAGGCGGTAATCGAAAAGGTTGAAAAGGAAGATATGTTCACCAATCCGGCCCTTTTCATCTCTTCCTGGAAAAACTACCGGGACAGGCTCAAGGTGAATTCGTCAAGCGGCAGTTCGCTGGATGTTACCATCACCCTGGACGAGGATACGAAAGCCCGTTTCGTCCTTACGGAAGTGGTATTTTCACCCAAGCAGGGCCTTGATGATTTCAAAGTTGAAAGGACCTTTGGAAAGGAGTGGCTGGTTACAGACCTTCGCCCCTGACCGTAAACCCTTCTGAAGCCCAGGAGACCATTTCTCCGTTTTCATCCTGATATATGAGGAAGCCTTCCAGCGATGAGTCTTCCTCAATTATTTTTTTCGCGGTTTCAAGTCCCGAAACCATGCACCATGTGGCAAGGGCATCGGCCTCGGCTGCGCTTTTCGATGAAACTATGGTGGCGCTGAGAAGATTGTGCGTTACGGGGTAACCGGTCACGGGGTTCACTGTGTGGGCATATTTGCGGCCGTCACGGATGTAGAATTTCCGGTAATTGCCGGAGGTGACTATCCCGGAAGGTTTCCCCTCGGAAGTCCAGATGCTTTCGATTATGTCCTGAGTTTCGTCGCCGGGGGAGTGATCCTCGGGACGGTCTATTCCCACCGCCCATGGCTTGCCGGCGGGATTCAGTCCGTCACACCAGATTTCTCCGATGTCCACAAGCATGTCCTTCACTCCTATTGCGTACAGGTATTCCGCTATGACGTCGCAGCTGAATCCCTGCGCAATTGCATTGTAATTGAGGCGGGGATAACCAAGTGATGCGGGGTTGAGGATGCCGTCCGGCAGCTGTTTGGGCAGGAATTTCATGCCGCATGTCCCCAGTATGGAGTCTATTTGCCTGTCAGAGGGGAATGAGCTGTTCTTGAAACCGAACCCCCATGCATCGTAAAGGGGACCGGCGGCAAAGTCCAGGGCACCGTCCGACCTTTCCCAGAGTTCATATCCCATATCGTACATCTCCCTGAACATCTTTCCGGGCCTGACGGACTCTCCGGCATTGAAACGCGAAAGCTGAGACAGGGGATTGTATCCGGACAGAGTGGTGTCGATAGTGTGGAGGAGCGCTTCTACGCTGTCCTTGATTTCTTCTGCGGGCACGGATACACCCTTCATGTTGAGTTTTACGGTGTATCTTCCACCCTGGGCAAAGCCGTTGATCTGTATATACCGGTCTTTCTCCCCGCAGCAGGTCAGAAGGAGAAGAGCCAAGGTCAGGTATGCAAACTTCCTCATATACTGGCAAGATATTTGTGCAAAATTAACGGAAAATTGCGATATTTGCAGACTGTTAATAGAATAATATGAGAAAAGAAACCATAATCCTTGTTGCCGCGGCGCTCGCCATGCTGCCGCTGTCATGCAAAAAGGATGAGACCACGGAAACCAAGCCCGGCCTTTCCGGAATTACAATATCATCGGCCCCGGCTTACGTTGCAAAGGGCCAGAAACTCACCATGACAATTGACGTGAGCGATATTACAAGGTCTGATGAAACCAAGGATCCGGGCGCCATCGGCCTTTATTGGAAGGTTAATGAAGGAGACCAGATCACCATCACTGAAGATATTTCAGCCGGCACTGAATATAAGGTCGAATATACACCGGAAGAACTTGGGACATATTCGATAACATGCTGCGCGTATGCCGTTGACAACAGTTTCTACTCCTGCAGCGCATCGACTTCATTCAAGGCTATAGATCCGGCCGCATCGCTTACGGGTGATATTCCTGTAAGGCAGCCCGGAGAAAAATATGCGCAGTTCACATCCGGCGGTCTGACCTGGATGGCAGAGAACCTTTATGAGACTACAAGCGGTCTGTCATACAACAACTGCAGTGTGATGGATAGTGTTTTTGGAAGGTATTATACTTATAATGAGGCGCTTACTGCGTGCCCTTCTGGCTGGCGCCTTCCCACAGCCGCAGAATTTGACGCACTTGGAACCGATTCCGGTTCCCTCATGGCAGCTGTTTCATTCCTCGATTCAGAAATCTGGCCTTACAACAAGGAGGTAAGCGTTACAAACGCTACCGGTTTTTCGGCACTGGCGGTTGGTTATATCGACAGGACAATCATCGAGACTTTCGTTACCGGAGAGCATGAATATGCCATGTTCTGGACTTCCGACAAGGGCGGAGACCTTGCACAGTACCGTTATCTTTTCGCAAAGGACAAGGAGGTTCATAAAGGGCTTGGAAGCCCCGTTTCCCTTGCGCTTAGCGTCCGCTGCGTGAAATAATCACATGCTTGAGATAATTCGGAGCACCTCTGTCAGCAGATGGCAGAGGTGCTCTGTTATCCTGACCATGAACCCTGGGCAGCACCCTATGCAGGAGAGCAGCACAGTAGCTGTTCCGGCTGTCATGAGTATGGTTGTAAGCGGCAGAGCGATGAGGTTCGTGAGGAGGAAATACTTTGGGAAAGAGTGGAACCTGTACCATGCAAGAGGCCCGGTAAAGAGCTGGCAGGAGATGCTCAGGGCTGCGCTCTGCCAGATTTTTCTGAGAGGGGAAGAGGACTCCGGGTACCATTTTTCCATATGGGGATAGACCAGGAAAATCCCGGCCATGGCAAGATAGGAGAGTTGGAACCCAATGGTAGAGATGGCTCCGGGGTCGATTACCAGCTGGATGAGCAGGGCAAGGCACAGCACCCTCATGGGTTTTCTGGGCCTGCACAGGAGGCGCAGCGTCTCGCTTATGGCTATGAACAGGAAGGCCCTCGTTATGGAAGGACCGGCCCCTGTCATGAGCGTGAACCAGGCCGATGCGCCGGTTATTATGATAAAACGCGGCCATCTTGTCCAGGGCGCCCTGCCGATGAGTATGGAGAGGAGCCTGTCGGCAACCATGTAAATGATTCCTATGTGCAGGCCGGAAAGCGCCAGGATGTGTGAGGCCCCGCTGTCTCTGAAGGCGAGGATGGTATCGCGGCTCAGGAGACTTTTGTCGCCGGTGAGAAGGGCTGTGAGAAGCGCCGCGGCATCCCCGTCCCCGAAAGGTATCCTGCCGATGAGGGCTCTCAGCGATTCGGCTGCATCCCTTGCCGTGGATTCCACAACCGACAGTTCAGTCTCCGGCACCATCGAACGACTTATTGCGGATACGACGCCAAGTATGAGGAAGGACAGGCCGAATACCAGCTCAGAAGTGCGTCTGCCTGCATTTATCAGGATTCTTGGAAAGAAGCAGGGGAGTGCCGATATGGGAAGAAGTACAGCGCAGAGTGCCCACATGTTGTGACCGGAGAGGATGGTCCCCACCGCTGCCCCCGCTGTAAAAAGCAGTGACAAAAACTCTATGCCCGTCGCCCCTGCCATTCTGATTACGAAATTACATATTTTATTGCTATATTTGCAAGGATATACACGAAAATATTTACAAGTTTTAATATATGATTATCCTCGTTATCAATTGTGGAAGTTCCTCTATCAAGTATCAGCTGCTTGATATGAAGAGCGACGATGTCTTCGATGTCATCGCCAAAGGTATTGCAGAAAAGATCGGCCTTCCCGCAGGTGTGCTCCAGTATGCCCCTGCAGGCCGTGAAAAGATAGTCACGGATGTGCCCATCCCGGACCATCGCGTAGGCATGCAGCTTATTCTTGCCGCCCTTACGGACAAGAAGACCGGTGTCCTGAAGTCACTTGAAGACATCGAAGCAGTGGGTCACCGTATCGTCCAGGGTGGAGATTTCTTCTCCGGCAGCGCCATCGTCACGCCCGACGTCCTTGACAAGATCGCCTTCTGTGCCGATTTCGCCCCTCTGCACAATCCGGCCCACCTTCTTGGTATCCATGCAATGCAGGATGTCCTTCCCAGCGTGCCTCAGGTGGTTACCTTCGACACCGCATTCCATCAGACAATGCCCGCATATGCATATATGTACGGCCTCCCGTATGAGTATTACGAGAAGTTCCGCGTCCGCCGTTACGGAGCCCATGGCACGTCCCACCAGTTCGTTGCCGGAGTGGGCGCAAAGCTTGCTGGAATCGATGTGAATTCCTCCAAGATCATTACCTGCCACCTTGGCGCCGGCAGTTCCATCTGCGCAATCCAGAACGGAAAGTGCGTTGATACTTCCATGGGATTCAGCCCGCTCGAGGGCATGATAATGGGCACCCGCGTAGGTAATATCGACGCCAATGCCGTCATCTATCTCGAGAAGAAACTCGGCCTCTCTCCCGACGAAATGTCCGTCATCCTTAACCGCAAGTCCGGCTTCCTGGGCGTATCCACAAAGACGTCTGATGCACGCGAACTCGACGCCCTTGCAAATGAAGGAGATCCCAAGGCCAAGCTCGTGTTCAAGAAATACACTTACGATATCATCAAGAACATCGGCTCATATGTGGCGGCGATGAACGGCGTAGACCTTATCGTCTTTACGGGCGGTATCGGAGAGCACAACAGCCGCCTGCGCAGGCGCGTTCTCGAAAACTTCTCCTATCTGGGCCTCAAGGTGGATTACGAAGCCAATGTCGCCTCCGGTGAAGACACCATTATCACAACAGAGGATTCCGCAGTCAAGGCCGCCCTTGTCTGCACCAATGAAGAGCTTGTCATAGCTCGCGACACCATGCATCTGGTACTCGAAAACCAAGACTAAAGATATGATAAAGAATTTCAACGAACTCTTTGCCGAACTCAAGGCAAAGGGCATTTGCAAAAGGATGATTGCAGCGTGGGGCGTAGATTCCCACACTATTGAAGCCGCATCCCTGGCTTCTGACATGGGCTTTGTAACAGTTACCCTCGTGGGCGACTCAGACCTCATCGCAAAGGTATGCGAGGAGTGCAAGATCGACATTGCAAAGTTCCAGATTGTGGATATCAAGGACGAACTCAAGGCCGTTGCCGAGGCTGTCCGCATGGTACATGACGGAGAGGGCGACGTTCTCATGAAGGGCCTTTGCTCTACCGACAAGTTCCTCCGCGCGATCCTCAACAAGGAAGTTGGCCTTCTCCCTCCCAAGGGCCTCCTGAGCCATGTGGGCGTCATCGAGAACCCCAACTACCACAAGCTTCTATTCATCACTGACATGGCCGTTATCCCTGCCCCTGATTTTCGTCAGAAGGTAAAGATGGCCGGCTTCGTTACCGGTGTTGCCCGCAGTTTTGGTATTGCAACTCCCAAGATCGCCTTCATCGCCGCTTCCGAGCAGATGCTTGACAGCATGCCCGCCTGCATCGAGGGCGCAATGCTCGCAAAGATGTGCGACCGCGGCCAGATCAAGGCTATCGGCGACGGCCCTCTTGCACTGGATGTCGCAATTGATGAGGAATCCGTACAGATCAAGAAGCTCCAGAGCCCTGTTGCAGGGGATGCAGACTGCCTCCTCTTCCCCAACATCGAGAGCGCAAATGTATTCTGGAAGACCAACTCGAAGCTCGCAGTGGGCGTGCGTCAGGCAGGTTTCCTTGTAGGAACCAAGGTCCCTTGCATCCTCGCCTCCCGTGCCGATTCAGTTGACGTGAAGCTCAACTCCATCGCATCAGCTGTAATGTCAGTAAAATAATTTGTCATTCCGAGCGTAGTCGAGGAATCTTATATTAATAGAAAAATGAGAAAATTCATCGTAGCCGGGAACTGGAAGATGAACACCACCGTTCCCGAGGGCGTAGAACTCGCCAAAGCAGTAGTAGAGAAGTCAAAGGAACTCCCCGCAAACGTAGAACTTGTAGTCGCACCTCCTTTCACACATCTTGCATGCGTTGCAGACGTGCTCAAGGGTTCAAAGGTCAAGCTTTCCGCACAGAACTGCGCAGACCATGAGAAGGGTGCATTCACCGGTGAAGTTGCAGTGAGCATGCTCACTTCCATCGGCTGCCAGTATACCATCCTCGGCCACTCTGAGCGTCGCCAGTATTACGGCGAGACCGATGAGAAACTCGTCGTAAAGACAAAACTCGCTCTTGAGGCCGGCCTCAAGGTAATCCTCTGCGTAGGTGAGAATCTGGACGAGCGTGAGGCAGGCAAGCACTTCGATGTGGTTACCGCCCAGACCAAGAACGTCCTCTACAACTTCACGGCAGAAGATCTGAAGAACGTGGTCATCGCATACGAACCCGTATGGGCTATCGGCACCGGAAAGACCGCAACTGCAGCACAGGCAGAGGAAATCCACGCCTGCATCCGCACTGTCATCGCAGAGAAATTCGGACTTGAAGCAGCCGACGACCTGACCATCCTCTATGGCGGCTCCTGCAAGCCTTCAAATGCAAAGGAACTCTTTGCCGAAAAGGACATCGACGGTGGACTCATCGGCGGTGCAGCCCTCAAGGCAGACGATTTCATTGCAATCGCCCAGTCTTTTTGAGAACTGAATGATAATGATTTAGGGCTCCATGACTGGAGCCCTTTTTTTGTTGTTACTGGTTCATGAAGGGGAAGTCGGAGGCCTGTCCTACAAGCATTTCAGCAAGGATCTCATTGCTTTCGGACTCTCCGTTAATCATGTCAAACAGGTGCTTGAGCCCGTTTTTGCCGCCGCCGTTCTTGAGAACGAAGGCGATGCACAGGTCCTGAGGTGCGATGGATTCGGATATGATGTCCAGGTCTGTGAGACCTATCTGATAGCATGCTATCTGGTATGCTGCCTCGGAGTATTCGCCGATGAGTTTTTCGATATCTTCGAGAGTCTTGAATCCCAGCCCCTTGAATACTGCCAGATAAGGCATGAGTGAGACGGGCTGAATTTCGGCCTGGTTCACTGCCGCCATCCTCTTTGTGAGGCGGCTGAACGGCTGCAATTCCATATAGCTGCGGAAAGAGTCGCCGTCCAGGGGAACTTCCCCGAGGTTCCCGGATGCGACGAGAGCCTGGATGCGGCGGCGGTAGTCGTTCAGTTCAGTGCGGATGCGGCTGAACTGCTCATCGGCAAGTTCGAGCATGCCGGCGAGGCGGCTGAGGTTGCGGAGATACTCCTTGGGGACTTCGACGCCGCTCTTGTAGCCGGTGTCGTGATTCATGTTGGCCCATGCGTGCTGGAGGACCGTCCTCATCTGCACCTCGAAGCGGATTTTGTTCAGTTCGGGGTATGCGGGGTCTGAATACGTACTTTCGGGGATGCTGCAGATGTAGTGGAGGGAGAGGTATCCGAAGCTGTCTATTTCGTGGATTTTCCTCTTGTCCACCGACTGCTCCCAGTCAATGTCAAAAAGGCGTTCTATTACGGATGCAACCTTGTCTACGTCGTCGATGTAGAATGTGATTACCCTGAGTCCGAGGATGTCTGTAATGTCCAGGATGCTTTTATACTTGCCGCCTTTGAGCTCAAGTTTGCCGGCAAGTGAAGATTCGGTCTTCACGCGGTGTTCCATTGCGGCTACAATGATGCCTGCCTGGTCAAAAAACTCCTTTATTTTTCCCGGAATGACCTCTTCCATCTTTGTGTACACTGGAAGGAGGCTGCGGTACTCCCGGAGAATCTGCTCTCCGTGGGGGTCGAGATGTATAGTGCTCTGGGACATGCGTTTACAGTATTACTTTTATCCTAAAACCAAGTTTGGTGGGCTCTTCGATGATATCCTTCGAATACTTCTTCACTTCGGAGAGGTCCATATCGGCAGTGAGGGGAGAGTGGTCCAGCCCCCTGATCATGAAATCCAGTGCCGCCACATTCTTGATTTCCCCGTAGGAGAGCCTTACGGTGATATCCTTGTAGTCGGCAAGGTGTTCGTTGATCATTTCCTTGAGGACGGCGGAGGCCGATTCGGCATATTGGGGTATGCCGTATTTCATGCAGAAGCGGGACATCTCCGTTCCCATCTCGTAAGGGTCGAAGTCCGGGCTGTCCGTATTGACTTCGAAGACCTGCTTGTGGATTCTCTGGACGAAGGTTTTGGTGGCGCTCCTGACAGGATTCTCGAAAATCTGCTCGGGCGTGCCGTCTTCGTAGATTATGCCTTCATTCATGAAGAATATCCTGGTGCTCACGTCACGTGCGAATTTCATTTCGTGGGTGACTATGAGCATTGTCATGCCTTCTTTGGCCAGCTGGCGGATAACGCTGAGCACTTCTCCTACCATAGTGGGGTCAAGTGCCGATGTGGGCTCGTCGAACAGAATTGCTTCCGGCTTCATGGCAAGGGCCCTTGCAATTGCAACACGCTGCTTCTGTCCGCCGGAGAGGTTGTCCGGATAGACATCGGCCTTGTGGGCCATACCTACCTTTTTCAGGAGTTCGAGGGCTTCTTTCCGGGCCTGCTCTTCAGGGACTTTGAGAAGTTTTACTAGAGCAAATATCACGTTCTCGATGATAGTCATGTGGGGGAAAAGGTTGAAGTTCTGGAAAACCATCCCCATTTTTCGGCGGAGCTTGTCCAGAGGATATCCTTTTGCCATGATGTTCTCTCCGTCTACCCATATCTCTCCTCCGGTTGGAGGGTCGAGCATGTTGAGCGCCCTTAGAAAGGTGCTTTTTCCTGTCCCGGAAGGACCGATGATGCTGATTACCTCTCCCGGACGGATGTCGCAGTTTACGTCAGTGAGGACATTGATTACGCTGCCGTCGGGATTGTTGAATGACTTGCTGAGGTGTTTTACTTTAATCATGATTCTTCTTGGGAAGGGCAAGGTTTAAAAGGAGCCTGATTATCCAGGCCAGGATAAAGTAGATGACGGTGATGACCAGTAGGGGAGCAAAGGCTTCGAAGGTGCGGCTTCTCAGAAGATCGCTGGCTCTCGTGATGTCCTGGACAGCTATGTAACCTACGATAGACGTGCTCTTGAGAAGGGAGACGCAATGTCCTTGGTATGCGCCTATGCCTTTTCTGACGGCTTGCGGGAATACTATCGAACTGAATGTCTGGGCGCGGGTGAAGCCCAGTGCCATTCCAGCCTCCCACTGGCCTTTGGGGATATTGGAAATGGACGAGGCCATCACGTTTCCGGAAGAAGCGGCGAAACCAAGGGCAAAGGTTATTACCGCTACGGCTATGCCTGACATGCCTGATTTTGCAAGCACCACATAGTACATTATGAGCAGCAGAACCAGGGTGGGAATGCCCTGCATGAGGAAATCGTAGAAAGCTGCCGTTTTCTTCAGCCATTTGCGGCGGCTCAGCACCATCCGGCAGTAGAGCATGCCCAGGATGGTGCCGATGATAATGGCGAATATGGTAATCTCCAGGGTAACTACAAGGCCGTTGGTGATGAGTTTCCACCGGCTCTCCGTCACGAAACTCTGGACAAACGCATCCTTCGTCCTTGACCAGAAACCGCCCTTTGAAACGGCGTCTTCATCGAGCATGAAAAAGCCGGGATGGCATTGGTAATACGGATCGGAGAAGTCCATATGCTTCTTCCTTTCTTCCGTTACGAAGAGGCAGGCGGAGAGCATGTCGGCCTGACCGGTCTGGAGTGCCATGATTCCGGCTGCCAAATCAATATCCAATATCTGGAGAGGTCTTCCGCACCATTTGGCGAATTCCCTTACCAGTTCGACGTCGAGTCCGGTCCACTGGTTGTTCTTTATGAAACTTACAGGCGATGTTTTAAGGCAAGTGATATAGCGAACCGGCCTGTCGTCCGATGTTCCCTTCGGTTCCGGGTACTTGGCGGGCTCTCCTCCGTGAATCCAGAAGTTGATGTGGGCGTCGAGGGCTCCTTGCTCCTTCATGAGCCTTAGGAATTCGTTGAATAAGGGGAGAGTCTCAGTGTCTCCTTTCGCGAATGCCATGGCACAGGGGAAAGATTCAGCTCCTGAGAAGGCCAGTTTCAGTCCGGTACGGTTCAGTGTTTCGGCGTCAAGCAGCACCTCGTCGGTGACGAACACATCGGCCTTGCCTGAGCGTACGGCCTGGATGGCGTCGGCCTCCGTGTTGACCCGGAAGGGAGTAACTCCCTCTGCCTTTGCGTATTTGTTGTCGTAGTATGAACCGGCCTGGGTGGCGACTGTGTGGCCGGGGAGGTCTGCCTCGGAAAGGATGGGCGATTTTTTCGCATCCTTGTTACAGGCAGAGGTCAGCAGGATTCCGGCCGACAGCAGAATTGCAATTTGTGCGAATCTGGGTATTTTCACTTGCTATTGTTTTAATCATGTAAATATAGCAATTTTTTACATTATAGCCATACAGTGCCTTCAGTCCATTGGATAAAGGGGTTCCTCAAGTGGCATCCGGGTTGGTTCCGGCAGGCCCTCGGCCAGGGCATCACGGCATGCTATAGGCGACTATCGTAGCGTGAAATGTAATAAGCTGTAGGATAGTGAATTACGCAAAATGCTTTCCTTCAAAACGGGGAAAGCATTTTGGCTTATCTATTGATATTCAATTGATTGCATTTCACGTTTGCTATGCCGGCTGCTCCATACGAGGTATCCAGGGGCGGAAAACTTTGAAAGTAACATGTTCATGTTCCTACCCTGCAAGTATTATGGACCGGTAGCGACGAAATCGGCCTGAAATGAGCCTACCCTGCCATGCCGGTGGACCGGTAGCGACGGTGTGGGGGGCTATCTTCCGCCGCCTCCGGGATTTCGTCGGGCTGCGCCCTCCGACATCCCTTGGCCAGGGGTGGCTTTTGAGGCCCAAAGGGCCGAAGAGCCGTCAGGCGCGTGCCGGGAGAGAGGAGCGATGCGACGACCGGGAGGCACCCGATGAAGCGAAGCGGAATCGGCCTGTCCCCTGGGGGACCGACGCGAAGCGGCGAGGGGGAAAAGGGATGATAATCCCGGAGCCTACGCGAAAAGCGCCTGCGAAGCAGACGCT
>OCVV012826012.1_pt1 | contig 45700 bp, 42 predicted proteins | sample 1539721 | NCBI WGS metagenome assembly OCVV01 (sample SAMN02144230, study PRJEB22623) | gut metagenome | biome: sheep rumen | host: Ovis aries | place: New Zealand | reverse complement strand
CAAAAAGACTTCAAATCAAACAAAAAGCAACCGAAACGAAATCTCATATTTTTGTAAGAAATCATAAAACAGAATTTTTAGAACACACCTCAAGACTTATTTCATGATCTTCTTTCCGTCCTTGATATAGATGCCTCTTGATGGTTTTTGCGTGCGCACGCCGCTCAAGGTTACATGGTCGTCAGACGTTGGTGATGCTGCGCGGACGCTTTTGATGGCTGTCTCTTCCGATGAAAGCGACAGTTTCACCATTACATTTCCCTGTCCCGCCTTGAGGAAGGATTCCAGTTCTGCTTGTGATGCATATTCCATGCGCCCCAGACGGGTGTAGCTCCACGAGTTTGAACCATAGAAGAGCACAATCTGGTTGCCACTGTAGAGGATGACGTCGCCTGTTTGTGTGGTTATCTGCGTATTGCTTGTTGGCAACGAGCGTCCCAGTGCGCCCACCTTCTCGAAGCCGCCATAATCATGTGCCTCGTAAGTGATGTCTCCCTCCTTCAGGGCTGCCACCAACGCCTGTGTGGCGGCATTATTGACCAGCACAACGGGGAGTGTCTTGCCGTCGATAGTGATATATAATTTCTGTGTCATAATCTGTGCCGTTACGTCGTTGTCTTTCGAACAACCTGTTAGCAGCATCGCTGCCAGTAATAATAAAAACTGTCTCATACTTTGTATGGGTTATATGCAACTATATCTTATCCACACAGCGTCGTCGCCCATCTGACGGACGCTCTTCAAGTGGAGCATGTAGGGACGGGTGTGGTCAGCCTCGATGCCGTCGAAGGCAGCGCAGAATCCCTCGCGACCGTCGATGGCGGCACCATAGAGCATACTCACCTCGTCGAGCAGTCCCTCGCGCAGGAAACTGCCGTTGATGTGTCCGCCGCCCACCACACCGACGCGCTCGCTTCCGAACTCAAACTGCAAGATGCTGAGGGCACGGCTCAGGTCGATGCCCTTCTCACCCGTAGCAATGTACGAGATACCGCGCTCACGCAGATAGTCAAGGTATTCGCGTGATGCTTGCTGGCTCACAATGCAAATGCGATTGGGCGAATCATTCTCCGGCCAGCGCAGGGTGCCATGAGTATCCACCACCGCCTCCCAGTTCTTCGCATCGTGGCTCTTGTAGAACTCCTCGCGTCCCACAGCAGTCGTGTCCTTCGGCACAAACAGCTCCTTCTCGGCATAGTGGTTCACGGCAGTGGTCTTGCCCTCAATGGTTGTGTCAATGCAAAGCATCTCCAATGCCTCGTAGTATTCATTACCGCCTATCTGCTCCGTCATGGCGCAGTCGATACGTCCGTCAATCGATGCCATCATGTGGCAAATCACGTAGGGTCTCTTCATCTTTTTCTTCCTTTTGATTCGAGTGCAAAATTACGACGGAATCCACTTCAAGCGCTTATCTGAATTAACGGAAAACTTACCAATTTCATCTTTTTTGCCACCTGAGCCCTTTATTTTGGTAAATTTTAGTATTTTTGCGGCATGATAACAAAGGATTATCTCTACATCAACCACGCCAACGACTATGCCCAGAGCGTAGGAGCAGAAACGTATCACCCAATGGTGAGCGTCGTACACTTCGACGAACTGGGTCCGATTCCTCACACCCTGAACAAGATGGGCGACGTATATGCCTTCTTCGTGCAGGACAATTTCCCTACGGGCGGCACGTACGGCATGGGCAGCTACGACACGTCGAAAGGCTCACTGACAGCAGTCTCGCCCGGACAAATCGTTGGAAAAGCCGACGACGGCACACGCGAAGTCTATCACGGTTGGACGATGCACTTCGAGGCAGATTTCATGCGCGGTACAGCATTCGAGCAACGCTTGCAGGACTATCATTTTTTCTCCTACAACGTGAACGAGGCACTGCACACCACCGAGGGCGAGAAGCAGTTGCTGTGGCAGTTGATGTGGATGATACGACGCTTCATTCAGCACCGCCAACAGTCGCCACAGACCGACCGCATCGTGCAGGACTACATCCTGTTGGTGTGCGACTATGCCCTGCTCTTCTATCAGCGTCAGTTCCAGGATGTTGCCCACCTTCAGAACGACCTGCTGACCCGATTCCAGCGGGTACTCGCCGACTATTACGAGCGAGGCTTGCAGCGACAGCACGGACTCCCCAACGTGAAATACTGTGCCTCCGAACTCTGCCTGTCGCCCAACTATTTCGGTGACGTGGTGCGAAGTGTCTCAGGTGAGAGTCCCACACAAGTCATCCAGCGCTTCCTCATCGACCGCGCCAAAAGTTTGATGGCAAGTGGATTGTCGGTGACACAGGTGGCAGACAGGCTCGGTTTCGAATATCTTCAACACTTTACCCGCTTCTTCAAGAAAAACACAGGCATCCAGCCTTCGCAATACATTGCCTCGCTGAAAAAGTGACGGATTACTCCAGTGTGTCTCTCACTAAAAGAAAAACGAAGAGGCACCTTATAAAAGATTTCCCTCCAATTCTCATTCGAAGAGTTGGAGGGATTTTCATTTAGTAACGATAAATAACTGGTCAAGTCATTTTGCGTCAATTGCGTTGGGAAGGATGCGTTATTCGGCGACTTCACTCTTCACTCTCCACTTTTCACTCTTCACTTTTCACTCTCCACGTTCTTCCCTCCCCCTCGGGGGAGTTGGAGGGGGGCTAGAGGGGAGCTGGAAGGGGGCTTTTGTGGATTGACTGAACCGCTCCTTTGGATTCAACTAGTTGCCGAGCGCTCGGCGTTGCGATAACGAGCGCTCGGCGTTGCGATGGCGAGCGCTCGCTATCATTTCGTTGAGGGCTCGGCGTTTCACTAAAAGCAAAGGAAAAGTTCAGTTGAATCAAAGGAGAAAGTCTGTAGATTCAAAGGAGAAAGTCTGTTAGTTCAAAGGATAAAACCAGTACAATCAAAGGGGAACGCCAGTACATTTGAAGCTTTTCTCGTCGTAGTTTCCCAATGTGATTTTCTACTAATTTTATTTCTTCCCGAAGACAACTCATGTGACTTTTGTTGCCATTTCTCTACAAAATAGGGTTAATAACATGTTAAAGACCGTTTATTTAAGCCGATATTGCTAAAAATGTTGTATATTTGAACCGAAAATAACGAATTAAAGCAGATAAATATGGCACGACCTATTAAAGAAACTCCGATTTTGTTTGGAGAAGATGCACGACGCTTCGAGGCTCGAATGCAGGAACGTCGCCGTGTATCAGCTGAAGAACGGGCACGCATCAATGCAAATTATGAAGCTGGTAAAGCAATGCTTGAACGTGGAATGAGAAGAAGACATGCAGAAACCGTTTGACATCAACAACAGCATCTCGAAAGATAATATTTGTATTTTTGCCACAAAGTTTTAGAGTATGAAAGGTTTGCTCAGATTTGTGAAGTTGGCTATTGTGAATAAGGATTTTGCTCGTTTGCTGTGCTTTGCGAGTATCATCTTATATGTTATATCACTCCCAATGCATACTGGTATTGGGGTGGAAACTGGACATGAAGACTTGACTGGATTGTGGTGCTTGACGATGGGATGGATCAGCTTTATAGTTCTGCCATATTTTGTTCTATGGATATCAAATCTTATTTTCATTTACACGGTTTTTCAATTGTGCAGGAAAAAGATTTCAGGGCGAATACTGGTGCTTATTTTCATTTCTTTTATCTTGACAATCATTTATATTTTCATCCATCGATTTAGTTGGGAACATGATTATCGCAACTATGCTTGTTATTTCTGGTCTTTGAGTTATATGGTTGCTCTTTGGGCTTCGTTACTCGAATGGGTGAAAGGTGAGAACCCTACCAAGGGAAGAATAGTTATTCATGTTTTGTTTACTATATTTGGTATTGGCATCTTGGGATTGTTGTCTTCTGAACTGAAATACTATCATGATTTGTACGGTAAAAGTATAAATCCTGATATTGAAGAATATCGTATAAATAATAAAGGTGTGTACTATACTTTCCACACAAAGCTGTTGAAAGAGTCCTATATTGACTATCTTAAAGGTGCGAATGCAGACTCTATAGTTGTACTCAGCAAAGAGTTTGCAAAGGATAACAAACATGTCTGGAATGATTTTCGCCTAGTGAAGAATGTGGATGTTGCTACTTTCACGGTGTCAAAGACTGGTGTCCCAAAGGATCAGGAGCATGTATATTGGCATTGTTATTTTGAAAGAGAAAGAGGTTCCCGATATGTTCCTGTTTCTCGTTACATTGATGTTGCTACAGCCGAATACTTTATTCAGAGTGACAATAACTCTTGGCGTGAATACGATGAAAAATGGATACGTGACTCTCGCCATGTGTTCCTCAATGGATGTATGCTCCGAGGGATAGATGTTGAAACTTTCAAGTGGATTGGCTATGATAAGTATCAGGATAAGAACGGCACATACGATTTAAGCGAACTCTTTGAGTTGCGCATAAAGGATGAGGAAGTAACGGAGTAGTCTGTTTTGGATGAATGGCTCTTGCTGGATATAATGATTGTTGATGTGATAAGTAACGATAAAAAATCCCGACTCGAATGGGGAAGGAGTCGGGAGGAATGAGAGCTTTGATGAGAGATTATGGTTGCTCTGGGAGGTCTTGGTTCTTTTCGTCTTTCGTCATTTTGGTTTCCACGGCGAAGGAGATGAGCATACCTAAACCCATGCCTGCAATGATAGGAAGCCAGAAGTAGAGGTTGTCGGCATCGGTGCCAGCCCAGCCAGAGATGGCGGCTCCCAATCCTGCTCCTAAGAGGACGCAGCCCCAACGGAGCATGATGAATTTGTTCGACATCTCTTGCTGTTCCTCTACGAGCAATTTGATGCTCTCGGGGTCGGTATGGTTTTCGATGAGCGCCTTGCGAAGTTCGGTTTCGTTCTTCTTTTTGTTGATGGAAACGATAAGCCAGCAAATGATGCCTACGATGGGGATAAGCAATGAGAGTGTTACGGCGAGAACGCCTGCTAAATCTTTGAGTTCCATGTTGTTTTTGTTTTTATGGGGTTAATGGGGTTGATGGAATTAAGGGGATTAATGGGGGGATGAGGGATTATTCTTGTAGGGAGAATTTCTTGAGGACTTGCGTGGCGGAGAAGAGGATAACAGCTGAGGAGAGGATGATTGCGATGTAGGTGTAGGGCAGGTTGGCAAATGTTTCCAAAAGGTAGCGGATGCCAAAGACGTAGCAAACCAACACAGAGGGCAGTGCGAAAGCAAAGAGGATGTTGCGGAGTGAGAAAGGGGATTTCTTGAGCGATTTCACTTCCTTCATCACTTGCCGATTGATGTCATCCACAAGATGTTCGCGCTCGAAGGTGTCGGCGATGAGCTGGTCGAGTTCTTTGTCCTCGAAGAGTTCGATGTTTTCGAAGGTCTCTATGTTTTCGTTAATCTTTTTCATTTTGCAGTTGCTTTTTGAGTCGTTCACGAATGCGGTGCAGTCGCACCAAGATGTTGGATTGTGAGAGGTGGAGCGTTTGCGCGATGTCCTCCGTTTTCTCCTTATTATAATAGTAGAGCCGAATGATTTGCTGGTCTTGTGGAGAGAGTTCGCTGATGGCTTGCTCCATGCGTCGTAGTCGTTCTTCCCGTTCTTCGGAGTAGGCTTCGTCGGGAATCTGCACTTGCTCGGCATCCACGCTGTGTTTTCGCTTGGCTTTCTCCAAGGCATTGAGGGAGAGGTGGCAGGCGATGGCGACGAGCCAAGGACCTAATTGCGTGCCCTGCCAGTCCTCGAGTTGCTGATAGGCTTTCACGAATGTCTGTTGCGCTATCTCCTTTGCCTCCTCTGCATCCTTGATGATGGCGAGGGCTTTGGCATAGACGGTGCTGCCATACTTCTTCACGATGAGCGAGAAGAGCTGGGTCCGTCCGCTGCGGAGGATGCTATCAACTATGACTTTGTCTTCCATTCGTTTGAACTGTTATTTGCCTATAAGACAGGCGAGGCAGGAGATTATTACACCGAAGATGATTTTTTTTGAAAATAATCTTTCAGAGGGTAGAGAGTGCGAAGTTACAACAAAAAAGAAGCACTGTAAGGAAGTTTCAGAAAATATTTGCTAAATTTGCAGCCAGTGAGGCTTACTGATAAATGAAGAAGGGCTTCGGCAAAACCGAAGTTCACGGATAAAAGAAGAATGAAGAATGAGAAGGTTATTTGCTTTGGTTTTGTGCCTTTGGGCGTCGGTCGGTTCTTGGGCTGATGGTTTTCAGGCAGGAACGGAATATTACATCGCTCTCAATATCTATGACAAGTATCTGGGACTGAACGAGGCAGGCGATGGTCCTGCGCTGTCGGCTTTTGGCACGAAGGGCGATGCCAGCAACTATACGTTCGTGGCTGAAGCTACGGGCACGACGGGCTATGTGTATTTGAAGCACAAGGGTACGGGCTACTACCTTGCCGCTTCCACGTCGAACAACTACAGTGTGCTGCTGCAACAATCGAAGTCGAACACCGATGCTTTCAAATGGACGGCGGAAGTGGGCGTGTATGGATATATAAGGAACAAGCGCAACACGAATGCGCGATTGGGAATTGACGGTGGTGCCAAGGGTAGTAACTACGTGAGTGTGTATTACGACAAGCATAAGGGTTCCCATGCCTCTTTCCGCATCATCCCTGCCACTTCGACCAACATAGAGACGACCGAGCAGAACTATGTGTCGTCGGTCTATACCAACGAATGGGGTGTCAAGGAAGTGGATTATATCCAGTTGAAAAACAAGAATGTGTCGCTCAGCACAGCCACGGATATACACATCATTGACTATGATGCACCGATTCTGTCGGGAACGGTCAATCTGAATAGTGCGGATACGTGGTTGGTGCTGGATAATGTGGTGCCAAGTAAGGTGATTTCCTCCTATCTGAAATATGTGAAGATAAAGGGTGCAGCGGCACAGAACGGGGTGAATTGCCGCATGGCGATTTATCTGAATGGTACTGTGGTGATTCCTCTGCCCGATGCTCCTTTCACGGGCTATAGCTCGACGGGGCAGACAGGGAGTTCGTTTGTCCTGAATGTGGATTCCCACACGGATTTGGGCAGCAACAGCAATGTGATGCGCAGTTTCACACTGAAACGTGGCTACATGGCTACCTTGGCAACGGGCACGAACGGCAGTGGCTATAGCCGAGTGTATGTGGCTGACCATGCCGACCTGAAAGTGGATTTGCCTACTCCGCTCGACCAGCGAGTGACGTCGGTGTTCGTGAAGGAATGGCAATACGTGTCGAAGAAAGGTTGGTGCACGTCGGCTGCGAATGATGAACTTTCCACCCAGATGAACAAGATTCGTGGCACTTGGTTCTATTCCTGGAGTGCCGACAAGAATTCAGCCAACGATTACGAGTACATTCCTATTCGTCAGCATTTGTGGTGGCCATCGATGGATGAAATCAAGAGCAAGAAGAAGGCGACAGCCACGCTCTCCCTGAACGAGCCTGAGCACAAGGAACAGCACTCGGGATGCAGTTGCGGCGATACGGTCGCGGCTGCGGTGGCAGCAGACTTGTGTCCTTCCTTCCAGCAGACAGGTGCCCGCATTGGTTCGCCTGCACCGACCAGAGGAACGTATCTCATCGATTTTGCTAAAGAGGTTGACAAGAAGGGCTACCGCTGCGACTTTGTGGCTTTCCATGCCTATTGGGGCAAGAATGAGATGAATGGTGCCCAGGCTTGGTACAACACGCTGAAGTGGCTTTATGAAAGGACGAAAAGACCTATCTGGATTACGGAATGGAACTATGGTGCTTCGTGGACAGCTGCCATCACTTCGGACCACTACGAAACGGTGAGAAGGAATGTGCAAGACATTGTGGAGATGCTCGACACTTGTTCGTTTGTGGAACGCTATTCCATTTATAACTGGGACTCAGACTGGTATCGCTGGGCAATCAGCAAGGATGATGGATGGGTGACTCCGATGGGGCAGTTCTATCGCGACAACTGTTCCACCTTTGCCTACAATGCAAAAAGGCAGCCCGTGCCTGTGTTTACGACTCCGAGTGTGAAGACTCCTGTGTTGCAGGTGAATGGTGGTGGTTCGATGACTTTCACCATCAATAATGAAAACACCGACTGGACAAAGACGCTGGTGGTGCAACGCAGTACGGACGGCGGACGGACTTGGTCAAAACTGACGGAAGTGACAGACAGGTCTTTGTTGGAATCGAGCAGTGTGCAGTTGAAGAATGTGGTGGTGAGTGGTGCTTCTGCTTCCGACCTCTATCGGGTGGTGGTAACGACGATGAATGGTGCCACAGCCACGTCTGCCACAGCGAAGAACGGAGGATTTTTGGTGAATCCGACGGTGATTGCAACGAGTTTCTCAGAAATTGAAGGATGGACATGCACACGCGATGCACAGAATGGATTCACGAAAGCGGCGAGTGGTGACACCTATTTCGAAGTGTGGAATCCAGCAGCTTCGGCTGGAGAGGCTTTCGATTACTACCAAGACGTGAGCGGACTGCCAGATGGCGTGTATCAATTGAGTGCGAATGTGTTCAACTCGACCAATGGCGAGGCTGGTGCTTCGGTGAATGGGGCAGTGGGCCTCTATGCGCAGACTTCGGACTTGCTCTATTTCTCGCCTGTGACAACGGACAGCGAGATGGATACGAATCGGAAAAATCAGATAGACAGAATCATCGTGAGGGATGGAATGCTGCGAGTGGGTGTGAGAAATTTAGGTGCGATGACGGCTCGTTGGGCTGGTGCCGACAATTTCGTGCTGAGTTATTTGGGTACGGAGGCGGAGGTGCTGACGGATGAAAGTGCTGAAGATGTGAAGGCGAGATATATGCAAGTGTTGATTGACAGAATGAAGGAAGATGCCACGGGACAGATGGATGCTTCATTCTTCATCAAGAATGCGGATGCTTATCGAGCCACTACATACGGATGGACGGCATCAGAGGTGGGATTCACCAAGGGAGAGGCATACGATGGCAATGCGGAGAACAACTATTTCGACAAATGGTATGCATCGAACTTCTCATCAAGTCTGAGTCAGACGCTACCACCACTGCCTGCGGGCAACTACACGCTTTCTGCTATGATGCGAAGCAATACGACACAGGTGATGACGCTTTCTGCCACTTCTTCCTCGGGGGCTTCGTCAAAGGTGGAATTCACGGGAACAGCCATCACTTCCGCAAGCGGCAGTGAATACGTGATGGGATGGCAGAAAATTGCACTGAGTCCTATCGCTGTGAAGGACGGAGAAACTCTCACCATTGCGCTCAAGACGAATGGTAATTCGTGGTGGAGTGCGGATGCGTTCCGACTTACGTATAGTCCATTGGTAAAGATGGGTGATGTGAACGAAGACGGGAAGGTTGATATTGCAGACGTGGTTGCTACGGTCAACTATGTGTTAGGAACGATTCCGAGTGTGTTCAACGAGACGGCTGCCGACGTGAGTGGAAATGGCAGAATAGACATCTCGGATGTAGTAGGCATCGTGAATTTGGTGCTGAATCCACTCTAAAATTCTTTGAGGAAAACCTTAAAAACAAAATAAAAAAAGAATCAATATGAAAACGATGATGAAACCGAGACTGATGGCTTGTATGCTGTTGATGCTGATTGGTAGCAAGGTGATGGCACAGCAGGCGAGTTATAGTGGAACTGAATTGGCGAAGGAAGGAGCGTGGTGCTGGTTTGCAGACCCACGAGCCATGCGTGTGAAAGAAGGAAAGACGGATGCTGCCTATGTGGGCTATATTGACAATCACGGAGCAGTGCGTGCCTTGCAACTCGACTACAGGCGCAACACAGCGGAGGAAGTGCTGGTTCGCTCTTATTTTCAACCCGATGACCATAACAACCCAACGTTCTTGGCACTACCCGATGGACGCATCATGATTTTCTATACGCGCCATACGGATGAGCCTCGTTTCTATTACCGCATTTCGCGACGTGCGGGTGACATCACGAGTTTGGGAGATGAGAAAATCATTGAGGTGAAGAACAATACAACCTATCCTTCGCCTTTCATTCTGAGCGACGACCCTCAGCATATCTATTTGTGCTGGCGCGGCATTGGTTGGCATCCGACGATTGCCAAACTTTCGATGCCTGATGCCAATGATGACCTGAAGATTGAATGGGGACCTTATCAGATGGTTCAGAGTACAGGAGCACGTCCTTATGCCAAGTATCAGAGCAATGGCAAGGACAAGATTTACTTGAGTTATACGACTGGGCATCCCGATAATGAATTGCCTAACTGGCTCTACTTCAATACAATCAACATCAACGCTGGTGGAGAACCACAGTTGTGTGATGTGAACGGCAAGGTACTGAGTACCATTTCCGAAGGGAAATTCAACGTGTTCAAGCGTGACGACTACAAGCAGCAATATCCGTTGACGGTGATTGATTCGCCTGAGAATTCCCGCTGCTGGGTGTTCCAAATCACGACCGACAAGGAGGAAAATCCTGTGGTGGCTTTTGTTCGCATTTCTCCTGACAAGAAGCAGCATGAATACTATTATGCTCGATGGATTGGAGGAAAATGGCGCATTACCGACATTGCAGATGCTGGCAAATGGTTCCATCAATCGCCACAGACGGAGAACTGCTACAGTGCGGGAATGGCTATCGACCCCGACGACGTAAACACCGTGTATTGTTCGTTGCCAACGAAAAACCAATCGGGCAAGGAAGTGTATGAGATTTGGAAATACACACTGAACGATGCAGGTGTGGTGACCACGAAGGAGGCAATCACTTGGAACTCGGAGAAGAACAATATGCGCCCATACGTGTTGCCTGGCTCAGTGGGTAGCGACCTGCGTGTGGTGTGGATGAATGGCGATTATTATTATTGGTTGAAGTGCTCCCGATTCCCTGAAGGTTATCCTACTCGCATCATGGGAAAACTTGATAGTGGTGCGGCTCTTTCCATTTCGCCTTTGAAGGGAGTGAAGGGTGAAAAGAACATGAAAAGAACAAAGGTTTATTCAACTTCTTTGAATTCAGCCGATGGTGTTAAGACCGTGGATTTGAAAGGAAAGCGTTGGTACATCGATGCTGATGTGAAGATGGATGCAGAGCACTATACGGGTGTGTTGCTGAGAGCAGGTGATATGGAATATGGTGTGGAGGAGTCGCTGAAGCCTTATATTAAAATAGGTGGAAAGACTTATTTCAGTGCAAACAAATTAGGAAACAGCGATGACTGGACCAAGGCAAATGGAACGGATGGGAAGTGGTACTTCAAGAAACTCAATCAATTCCATCTTTCCATCGTCAGACAAGGCAAAAGTGTGACGGTGTATAGAGACGGACTGATTGATATAAAAAATTAAATGAAGAATGAAAAATAAAGAATGAAGAATGAATTTTACTATTCTCATTGGATTTGGCATCCGAACGGTAGTAATTTTCATTCTTCATTCTTTATTCTTCATTTAATATTTCTTCAGTTCTTCAGCTTTGACAACTTTTTCGACGAAGAAATCTGGATGCTTGCTGGCTTGATAACGATATTTCAAACCATAGTTCTTTTCTGCCAACATCTTTACAAGACGACGGTTTTGAGGTAGTCTTAGGTCGATGAGCTTATCGATTTCGGTACTGTCGAAGTTCTTTCCAAGTGTCTTCAGAAGAGCATCAATATTTGGATTTTGGTCTTCATCCACGCTGTATGGCATGATGAGGAAATCCTTTTCAAGAATCAGTTTTTCTTCGGTGATACCCACACCAGCACCCAGACTCTTTGGCAGTGTGCTATTCATTGTGTTGACGAGGGTCGTCAGTTCAGATGGATGAGTGATGGCAGGGGTTGGAGCAGGTTCAGGAACGACAGTGGTCGCTTCTTCTTGCGTCGGAACAGTTGGTTGAACGGTTGTTGGTTCAGCTTCAGTAGTGACAACAGGTGTCTCAACGATTGGTGTTTCAACAGAAGTCGTAGGTTCTGCTTTTGCAGCTGCCTCTTCTTCATGTTTCATAAAAGATGGTACAAGAAGAGTGGTTTGTGAAGATGATTTCTTTGTCTTTTCTTTCTTTTCAGCTTTTTTGGCAACGTCCTTTTCAGCTTTCTTAGCAGCTTCCTTTTCTGCGGCTTTTCTTGCTTTTTCCTTTGCCTTTTCAGCCTTTAAAGCTTTCTTTTTGGCAGCCTTTTCAGCTTCAGCCTTCAGATATGCTTGTTGCGCAGCCTTCTCCTCTTTCATCTTTAGTGCTGCTTTCTCTGCTTTAGTTAGTTTTTTCTTGATTGGAGCTTCTTCCTTGACAACAGGTTTTTCTTTCTTGGTGGAAGGCTTCTCCTTCTTGACAGCTGGCTTTTCCTTGACTACAGGTTTTTCTTTTTTGGTGGAAGTCTTTTCTTTGACAGGCTTCTCCTTCTTAGTGGAAGTCTTTTCCTTGCTGACAGCTTTTGCCTTCTTACCAGGTTTTTCTATAATGACTGGTTCTGCTTTTGCAGTGAAGTCGATTGGATGAGTAGCCGTGGCAGCGAGAGTTGCCTCTTCCTTGAAATTGTCGTTAGCAATGATGTTCTTGAAGGAGCTCCAGCCTTCAGTCTTTCGGAATGTGAGTCGGCTTTGGGCGGGTACGTAAAGAATAATCATTGGGTTGACATTCAGAAAGACTTCTTCCGAAATGGATGTAACTTCTTCGGCAGGTAAATTGTAATAGACGGAGGTGAGACGCTTGCAATCGTAGAAAGCATTGGCACCAAGAGAGGTGACAGAACTTGGAATGTGGATGGTTACCAGTTCGGTACATCCCATGAAAGCTGCCTCACCAATTCCCGTGACAGGATAGGTGGTGCCGTCGAAAGTGATGGCGTTAGGAATGACGACTTCTCCTTTATATTCGTTGATTACATCTTGTGGTTGGGAACCTCGGAAGGTCACTTCCACTGCTTTGCCTCCTTCTCTGAGATTGAAATAGATAGGAGTGCCATTGTTGTTTGCTTCGAAATCATGAGCGGAAACAGATGTTGAAGCAATAAGGAAAATCGTTGAGAAAAGGAAAATAGACATGTTCTCTGTCCTCTTTTGGATGGAGGAAATGGTTGCTCCGCTAAAAATTGTGTTTAGAAATTGTGTTGTCATTTTTATGTTTGATTCATCATTTACCAACTTCCCTTGCCTTCACAGGAAGGGAAGGAGTTCTTAAAATTTAAAGATGCCGAAGAGACGGCGTTTAGGCTTTTCTTCAGGAATTGGTAATTCTTCTTCGCTTCTTCCTTGCACGTTTTCGTCGATTTCGAGCTGACCGATGTGGCTTGGGAATAAGTTCTCGAAACGTTTCTTCGTGCCGTTAGGAATGACGATATGCTCGATATTCACCTCGTTGTTGAAAATACCTTTCTTCACGCTGGTTACTGAATCTGGCAAGGTGAGCTTTTTGAGAGACAGACAGCCTTCGAACATGCCTTCGCCCAACTGTTCCACACCTTCTTCAATGGTTACTTCTTCCAGTTGCTTGCAGTGGTAGAAAGCGCATGTGCCAATCTTCTCCACGCTTCCAGGAATGGTGATGTTTTCCACAGCAAGGTAAGAAAAGGCGAAGCTGCCGATGTTTTTCAGTCCCTTTTGCAGATGGATTTCTTTCAAATCCTGGCATGCGCGAAAAACATCCTCGCCGATGTAACTTACTTTCTGTGGAATCTCGATGCTTTCGAGAGAGCGACACACATAGAAAGCGCTGTCTTCGATGCGCTCAAGAGTGCTTGGCAGGAAGATGTCGCTGAGAGATACACATTCAGCGAACATATCCTTCTCAATGGTTTTGATGCCTTCTTCCAAGACGACTTTCTTTAGGCTCTCGCAACGTGCAAAAGTACTGCGTCCGATGTGTTCCACCGTACCAGGAATGGTGATTTCTTCCAAGTCGAGGCTCTTGTAAAAGGCGAATTCACCGATAGTTTTCACGCTCTTTGGAATCTTCACGCGCTTCAGTCCGACGATGCTGTCGAATGCTACGGAACAAATCACTTCGGTGCCATCCTTGATGGCGTATTCCTCCAATTCGAGCTTTTGTTCGCAACCGAGCATACGTTTGCCATCTGAACTATAGATCACACCATATTCATCTTTCACACCTTCCTTCAAGTCTTTGAAAGACACCTTGGTCTGCTGTTTTGAGTTAAGATCTTTTTCCATATATTTTGAGTTTTTGTTTTTTAAAGTTTGATTTACGCCGCTAAGTTACAAAAAAACGTAAAACAATACAACCTTAGACATAAAATTCGCACAAAATCATTTGAATTGTGTTTTGATTTGGAAAACAATTTGTAACTTTGCACGTTGAAATTCAGTAAAATAAATCATATTCTTAAATTATGGCGTTTACAAGAATCACAGCTGCTGAGGCAGCTGCATTGGTGAAGAACGGCGATAACATTGCCCTCAGTGGTTTCACTCCAGCAGGAACAGCCAAGGCTGTCACAGCAGAGATTGCTAAAATTGCACATGCTGAGCACGAGGCAGGTCGCCCTTATCAAATTGGAATTTTCACAGGTGCATCCACTGGTCAAAGTTGCGACGGTGTCCTTTCTGAAGAACATGCTATCCGTTATCGTGCACCTTACACCACAAACCCAACATTCCGTAAGCATGTGAATGCAGGCGAGATTGCTTACAACGACCTCCACCTCAGCCACATGGCACAGGAACTGCGCTATGGCTTCATGGGTGATGTGGATTGGGCAATCCTTGAGGTTTGTGCTATCGAACCAGACGGAAAAGTCTATCTTACAGCAGCAGGCGGTATTGCTCCAACTGCCGCTCGTCTTGCTAAGAAAGGTATCATTCTTGAGCTCAATGCTTTCCATAGTCCTAAGTCGATTGGCTTGCACGACGTGTACGAACCACTCGACCCACCTCAGCGCAAGGTGATTCCAATCGAGCACCCTGGTGACCGCATTGGTACTCCTTATTTGCAGCTCGACCCATCGAAGGTTGTGGGTGTTGTTGAATGTAATCTCCCAGACGAGGCACGCGATTTCAAGGGTGCTGACCCTATTACCGACAAGATTGGTGAGAACGTTGCCGACTTCCTCATGGCAGACGTTCGTCGTGGCATCATCCCTAAGACATTCCTTCCATTCCAGAGCGGTGTGGGTACTACTGCTAACGCTATTCTCGGCGCTCTCGGTAACAATCCAGAAGTGCCAGCATTCAACATCTACACAGAAGTGCTTCAGAATGCCGTGGTTGACTTGATGCGTAAGGGTCGTGTTCTTTCGGCATCTACTTGCTCACTCACAGTGACCAACGATGTGCTTCAGGGCATTTACAACGACATCGACCTCTTCAAGGACAAGCTCGTCATTCGTCAGAGCGAAATCTCCAACAGCCCAGAAGTGATTCGCCGATTGGGAGTCATTGCCATCAACACAGCCATCGAGGTGGACCTCTACGGACACGCTAACTCTACTCAGATTTGTGGCGGAAAGATGATGAACGGTATTGGTGGCTCTGGCGACTTCGAGCGCAATGCCTACATTTCCATCTTCACTTGTCCATCTGTGGCAAAGAACGGTATGATTAGTTCTATCGTTCCATTCTGCTCACACATCGACCACACTGAGCACGACGTGAACATCATCGTGACTGAGCAGGGTGTTGCCGACCTCCGTGGCAAGAGCACTCGCGAGCGTGCACAGGCTATCATTGAGAACTGTGCTCACCCAGACTACAAGCAGTTGCTTTGGGATTACCTCAAGATTGCTGACAAGGGTCACACAGCTCACAAGCTTAGTGCTGCATTCGCTATGCACGACACATTCCTCCGCGAAGGTGACATGCACCTCACCAATTTGGCTTCTTACGTGAAATAAAAAAACTCCGTCTCCCCCGAAAGGAGAAAAGAAGTTATTTACTACGCACGGTAAGAAACTAAAAAGTGTTGGACTCATGATGAAAATCTTCCGTTGAATTCGGACTTTTTTTGAAAATATTGTAGTAAAGCGCGAACCTCGAAAACTGAGGTTCGCGCTTTGCTTTATGGGATTTTCTGAAGCTCTTTAGTGGATTATCAGAACCGCATTTGTGGATTGACTGAACCGCTCCTTTGGATTCAACTAGTTGCCGAAGGTTCGTCATCGACTTGGCGAGCCTTCGGCGTTGCGATGGCGAAGGTTCGCCGTGTTAACGTTGAGGGCTCGACATTTCAGTAAAATCAAACGAATAGTTCAGTACAATCAAAGGAATGATTCTATAAAATCAAAGAAGTGCGTCAGTACATTCGAAGCCTATAGGTGGTTATTTCTCAATGCGTTCATACATGCGAAAATGGAGAATTTTATGAAGTTCGAACTGACGTGGGGAAGGAGAATGAAAAAAGATAGCGCAAAAATGAAAAAAGATAGTGCAAAAAACGAGCTCGAAATTTGTGGTAAAAGTGATTTTGTTTTATCTTTGCACGTTGGAAAGTCTGGCTTTCAATAAGGGATGATGGTAGTCAGAACGAGTAAGCAATTATTCATAGGAAAAAAGCATCATATAAATAGCGAATTAACGATACTGAATGAAAGAATTTGTGATTTCTGAGGTGAAGGTGGAAACTGCGATTATTGTTGGTCTGATAACACCTCAGCAGAACGAACGAAAGACAAACGAATATCTCGATGAATTGGAGTTCCTGGCAGAGACGGCAGGAGCAAAGGTGATTAAGCGATATACTCAGCGTGTGAATGGACCCAGCAGTGTGACTTACATAGGTAGTGGAAAGCTGGACGAAATTAAGCAATTTATTAAGCAACAGGAAGATGCTCGCGACCAAGCATTGGAAATGTACTTGGAATCGGGTATCACCGACCCTCGTGAGCAGCATCTGCCCGACGAGGTGGGAATGGTGATTTTCGATGATGAACTCACTGCCAAGCAAATTCGTAATATCGAAAAAGAACTGCAAATCAAGATACTCGACCGCACGAGCCTGATTCTTGATATTTTTGCCATGCGTGCCAAGACTGCTGCCGCCAAGACGCAGGTGGAACTGGCACAGTACAAATATATGCTCCCTCGACTCACCCGACTTTGGACACACTTGGAGCGCCAGCGAGGTGGTAGTGTGGGACTGCGAGGACCAGGTGAAACACAGCTCGAAATGGACCAGCGAATCATTCGTAACCGAATGGCATTGCTGAAGCAACGATTGGCGGACATCGACACGCAGAAACGCACGCAACGCAACAACCGAGGCAGAATGATTCGTGTAGCGTTGGTGGGATATACCAACGTGGGTAAGAGTACAATCATGAACTTGCTGTCGAAGAGCGAGGTGTTTGCCGAAAACAAACTGTTTGCTACGCTCGACACCACAGTGCGCAAGGTGATTATTGACAATCTGCCATTCCTCTTGAGTGATACGGTAGGATTCATACGCAAATTGCCAACCGACTTGGTGGATTCGTTCAAATCCACGCTGGATGAGGTGCGCGAGGCGGACTTGTTGATTCACGTCGTGGATATTTCTCACCCCGACTTTGAAGAACAAATCCATGTGGTGGAAAAGACATTGGGCGACCTCGGTGCTGCAGATAAGCCAAGTATCATTGTGTTCAACAAAATCGACGCTTACACCTGGGTGGAGAAGGACGAGGACGACCTCACGCCAAAAACACGCGAAAACATCACGCTCGATGAATTGATGCAGACGTGGATGGCGAAATTAGGCGAGGATTGTTTCTTCATTTCAGCCAAGGAAAAGACGAACATCCCTGAGCTCAAGTCGCTGATGTATAAGAAAGTGCGTGAGTTGCATGTGCAGAAATATCCTTACAATGATTTTCTGTATCAGAACTATGAGGAAGAATAGCGCAGGTTAATGAAGAATGAAGAATTAAGAATGAAGAATGGAAATTGCTCATCCTAATGAGCAGAGTGAAATGCATTTTTCATGGGCTACGCTAAAGGTTCTTCTTTCTTCATGTAAATGAAAAATCATTAATTCAGAATATTATGCGAAAACTTACTGAAAGAGAAATCGAACTTTTGGTTGAACAAGGTTGTTCAGCCGAGAATTGGCTTGGCATCGAAGTGGAAGATGATGACTTCCGTGTGGATGCTATTAGTAATGTGAACTTTTATGGTAACGTGTCGATTGGAGGCTTGTCTGGAACGATTGAGGTGGAAGAGGGGTTTGAAAAGCGTTGTGGCATCCATCATGCTACCTTGCGCAATGTGAGCATCGGAAGCGATTGCTTGATTGAAAAAGTGAATGGATATATCAGCAACTACGACATTGCCGATGGTGTGTATATCAGCAATGTGGGTGTGCTGAATGTGCAGGGCACTCCGCTCTTTGGTAATGGAACGGAAGTGGCTGTACTTAACGAAGGAGGAGATGAGAATGTGGTGCTGTATGATAAGTTGACAGCACAAATTGCTCAGTTGATGCTCGACAACAAGGCTGTTCGTCAGATGGCGCTCCGCGAGGTGTCGGCACGTCCACGCATGGAGCACGGAACCATTGGCAAGGGTGCTCGCATCGTGGGTCTTCGCAATATGAATAACGTGTTGGTCGGCGATGCCTGCGACATTGAGGGCGCCAGTTGCCTGACCGAATCCACGATTCTCAGTTCAGAGGAATCACCAACGTTCATCGGTCCAGACGTGATTCTCGAAAGTTCTATAGTTGCCGAAGGTGCAACAGTGACCGATGGTGCCAAGGTGTATAGTTCGTTCGTGGGCGAAAGCGTGCATGTGGGTAAGGGCTTCAGTTCCGAGGCATCTGTCTTTTTTGCCAATGCCTATATGGACAATGGCGAATCTTGTGCCGCTTTCTGTGGACCATTTGCCACTTCCCACCACAAGAGCACGCTGCTCATTGGTGGCGAATTCTCTTTCTACAATGCTGGTTCGAACACCAATCAGAGCAACCATGCCTACAAGATGGGACCTATCCACTATGGAGTGCTGGAGCGTGGTGCCAAGACTGCTTCGGGCAGCCATATTCTTTGGCCTGCACAGATTGGTTCGTTCTCGATGGTGATGGGTAAGCTCACGCAGCATCCAGACTTGCGCTCTTTGCCATTCAGCTATGTGATGGCGAGCGAGGGAAGAACCTACGTGGTGCCAGGCATCAACGTGAAGACGGTGGGCACATGGCGCGACGTGAATAAATGGCCAAAGCGCGACCTCCGTCCAAGAGGCAATCGCAAGGACCTCATCAACTTCGATTTCCCTAATCCTTTCATTATTCAGAGCGTGCTCGAAGGCAAGAAGGTGCTTGAGAAATTGGTGGCTGAAGAAGACGGCGATGAATTCGTATATCAGAACTGCCGCATCAAGAGGAGCGCAGCCGTGAAGGGTATCCGCTACTATGATTTGGCTATCAAGTTGTTTATCCGTCAAGTCCTCAATTCCAGCCACGATTCAGGAAATGATGCAGGTGCTGACCGTTGGGTGGATGTGTGCGGTTTGTTGGCTCCACAAGCAGAGATTCAGCGCATTGTGGACGACGTGACATCAGGCGCCATTGGTTCTACTGAGGAACTCACCCTTGTGCTTCAGCAGATTCATGCAGACTATGCTGCCAATGCCTACGACTATGCTCAGCAACTGATGCAGAACTTGGGCGGTTCGATGTTTATCGACATGGATTTCTGGCTCAAGGAAGCAGAAGAAGCTTACGAAAGCTGGCTCCACATGGTGCGCGACGATGCAGAGCATGAGTACCAGTTGGGCGATGTGTCGGAGGAAGCACTGAGAGAATTCTTGGCAAAGGTGAAGTAGAGATTTCCAAATATAACAAATCAATAGAATGAACATGAAAAGAATTTCCTTCTTGTTAGTTCTTCTCACGATGGTGCTGAGTGTCAGCGCACAGAAGAACTATCAGTACAAGAGCTATGAGGGTGACCCGCTGAAGGCTCGTATTTACACACTCGGCAACGGACTGCAAGTCTATTTGAGCGTGAATAAGGACCGCCCAAGAATCCAGACTTACATAGCTGTGAGAACAGGTAGTAAGAACGACCCTCACGAAACAACAGGTTTGGCTCACTATTTGGAGCATATCCTTTTTAAGGGTACTACTTCGTTTGGTACGCAGAACTATGCCGCTGAGAAGCCGCTGCTCGACAAAATCCGCGATCTCTATGAGGTGTATCGCCAGACCACTGACCCTGCTCAGCGCAAGGCTATCTACCATCAAATTGACTCCATCTCCTACGAGGCTTCGAAGTATTCCATCGCTAACGAATACGACAAGCTGATGGCAGCCATTGGTTCCGATGGTACCAATGCGCACACCAGCACCGATGAGACCGTGTATAAGGAGGACATCCCTTCGAATGCTATCGAGAGTTGGGCAATCGTGCAGGCAGACCGCTTCAAGGACATGGTGATTCGTGGCTTCCACACTGAGTTGGAGGCTGTGTATGAGGAGTACAACCGCGGACTGACTTCCGACTTCCGCAAGGTGTTTGAACAGTCAAACAAGATGCTCTTCCCTCATCATCCTTACGGTATGCAAACCACCATCGGTACGCAGGAGCACTTGAAGAACCCTTCGATTGTGAACATCGAGAACTACTTCAAGAAATACTATGTGCCAAACAATGTGGCTATCTCCATGAGTGGTGACTTGGATTTCGACAAGACGATTGCCATCATCGACAAGTACTTTGGCGATTGGAAGCCAAGCGGTCCAATTCCTGAGTTGCAATATCAGGAGGAAGGTCCTATGACTAAGATTGAGAGTGCCGATGTATGGGGATTGCAGCAGGAAATGGTGATTCTCGCATGGAGAATGCCAGGAGCGAAGGTACAGGAATCCGACTACTATGAAATCGTTCAAAGCGTGCTTCAGAACGGCAAGAGCGGTCTGTTCGATGTGGATCTCGTGCAAAAGCAGAAGGTGCTGGAAGTGATGGCTTTCAATGAGGCGATGACTGACTACAGCGAATTCATGCTGATTGGTTTGCCAAAGGAAGGTCAGACTCTCGACGAGGTGAAGGACTTGATGCTTGCTGAAATCAAGAAGTTGCAGCAAGGCGATTTCGACGAATCGATGCTGAAGGCAATCGTCAACAACTACAAATTGCAAGAGATGCGTGCCTTGGAGAGCAACCAAAGTCGTGCCACTGAAATGTACAGTTATTTCATCGCAGGTCGTGACTGGTCGGACAAGGTGACACTCATGGACCGACTCTCAAAATTGACCAAGCAGGACGTGATGAACATGGCGAACAAGTATCTCAAGACTGATGCTTACGCACTCATTTACAAGCGTCAAGGACAGGACCCTAATGAGAAGAAGATTGACAAGCCAGCCATTTCTCCAATCGAGATGAACCGCGACAAGAGCAGTCAGTTTGTGGAGAATATCAAGACTCGTCAGTTGGAGCCTATCCATCCTGTTTTTGTCGATTTCAACAAGGATTTGAGCAAGACCACGATGAAGAATGGTGCTGAGTTGCTCTATAAGAAGAATGTGCAGAACGGTACCTTCAACCTTGTTTTTGTTGTTCAGCACGGACAAAAGCAAGACAAGTTCTTGGAGTTTGCTTCCAACTATTTCGACCATCTTGGTACGAAGAAGCAGAGTTTGCAGGAGATTCAGGCAGAACTCTACAAGTTGGCTTGTAATGCAAGCATCAATGTGGGCGTCAGCGACACCCGCATCAGCATCAGCGGTTTGGCAGAGAACCAGGAGGCTGCTTTGGCTTTGTGTGAGAACTGGCTGAAGAATGTGCAGCCTGATGCTGAGGTTTATAACGAGTGCGTGCAGGACGAACTCACTGCTCGTGGAATGGCAAAGAGCGACCAAAGCAGTTGCGGAAGCCGCTTGTTGGCTTATTGCACGTATGGTCCAAAGAACCCTTACACGGATATTCCTTCGGAAGCTGAACTCCGCGCCATGCAGCCTGCTCAGATGCTGAAGAAGTTGCAGGATTTGAAGAACTTGCCACAGACTGTGATGTACTACGGTCCTTCATCGATGGAAGAGGTGAGCAAGATGATTTCCAAGTACCACAAGGTGAATAAGAGCGCTCAGAAGAACCTCAAGTATCAGTTGACGGATGAAGATTACTACGTGCAGCAGAACACGCCGACAACAGAAGTGTATTTGGCTCCATACCAGTCGAAGGCTGTGCAGTTGACCATGTATTCTGACAACGGTGAGAAGTATAACAAGGACCTCATTCCTTATATCAATATCTTTAATGAATACTTCGGCGGTAGCATGAATGCCATCGTGTTCCAGGAACTGCGTGAGGCTCGCGGTTTGGCTTACTCGGCAGGTGCTGCTTATTCGATTGCAGGTCTTCCTACTCAGCACAACACTTTCCGCGCTGTGATTGGTTCGCAGAATGACAAGATGGCTGATTGTATCGACGTGTTCAACGACATCATTGAGAACATGCCAGTGTCGGAGAAGAGTTTCAACTTGGCAAAAGATGCAGTGGTGAAGCGTTACGAAACCAACCGTACCATCGGGGCGAGTGTGCTCAATGCTTATTTTGGTGCTCGTCGCAGAGGTTTCGACCACGATATCAATGCCGAGCTATATAATAAGGTGAAGACACTGACGATGGACGACATCATCAACTTCTCGAAGAGAAACGTGGTTGGTCGCAAATACAAGTATGCTGTGTTGGGCGACGAGAACGAACTCGACATGAAGAAGCTGGAAAGTGTTGGCACTATCCACAAGCTCACGCTTGAAGACATTTTCGGCTATTAATCATTAACGAAAACGATAACGAAGACGAAGACCATTTTGCCAATCCAACGGAGGTTTTCGTTTTCGTTATCGTTTTTTATTTTGCAAAATCATGGACTCTGACTTCAAAGGAATGTTCGAGCAGGACGACGAAATGCGTCGTGCCGAACTCATCAGAAAAATAGAGCACTCCGTGGAGAATCTGACTTTGCCAGAATTGGAAGCGCTCTATTATGATATGCTGACGAAAGACTATTTGAAATGAAGAATGAAGAATTAAGAATGAAGAATAACTGTCCAATGAGCAGAGTAAAATACATTCTTCATTCTACATTCTTCATTCTTCATTTAAGCGCAGCGACTATTCTTCATTTAAATATACCCTGCTTTCTTGAGTTCGTGGGCAACGAGTTCGCATTCGTCCCACCATTTTTGTCCGAAAGCACGGATGAGAGGCGCTTTCAGGAACTGATAGACGGGGAGAGATTTTTGCTTGCCTAATTCGCAAGCGCAACGGCAGATGTCCCAGCGGTGGTAGTTCACAGCAGTGACATCGTCGCCGATATAGGAGAGTCGGATGGGGTAGAGAGCACAAGAAATAGGTTTTTGCACACTGATGCGTCCAGCTTGATAAGCACGGTCAATGGCACAAAGCGTGTTCCCTTCTGCATCTTTCACGGCAAATACGCAATCCTTGTCGTTCACGATGCTTGTGACGAACTGCCCGTCTTGGTCGATATATACCACACCATCCTCATTGATAACCTCCTGTGCTTCGGGCGTGAGTTCGTCCCACACGGCTTCGGCAGCTTCTTCGAGTCCTGCCACTTCTTCCATATCAACGGGAGCACCTGCATCCCCTTCCACACAACATGCACCGCGACATACTTTGTAGTCGCAGCAAAACATTTCCTTGAAAATATCTAAGGAAACCAATGTGTCTTGAATTTCTACCATAGTTTTTTTTGAATGAAGGTTGATGAATGAAAGAGATTCTTCATTCATCATTCTACATTTATCATCTCACTTCAGGTACCACACCAAAGAAGTGGAGGTCCTCAGTACCCGTGTTAGTCAGGCTGTGGAAATGTCCTTTCTCGCAGTAGGTACTCATGCCAGCAGTCACTTCGGTTTCTACGCCATCCAAGTTGACCGTTCCTTTTCCACTGAGAATATAGATGATTTCGCAGTTTTCCACGTGTTGATGATAACCGATGCTAGCACCAACCGGCAAGTAGGCACGCAGGATTCGAACCGTGCCATCGAAAAACATTTTGGCGTACATCGTGCCCTCGCCACCTTTGAAATGCTCAAATGGCTCAAACTCTATTTGGGAATAATCTAAGTTCATATTCTTTTTTAATTTTATATAGATGTTCAATCTGAGTGCAAAGATAGTGCAAAGTGTGAAGCGTGAAGGAAGCCACCCTGATGGCTACCCTCCCCCTTGGGGGAGCTGGAGGGGCTGCCCTATCTCCTTGCATCGGTTGGAGATGAGAAATATAACAACGTGATAAAGAAGACTTGGGAGATAGGCGATTAGACTTTCTCCTGCATCGTCTTCTTCACTTTTCTTTTTCTTTCCTCCACCTTCATGTCGTGTCGGCTCTTGCTCTGGGTGACGAGAAATACGCCCGAGAACACCAGCAGAACAGCGATGCCTTGGGCTATGCCAAAGATGCCAAGACCTAAGAAGACGCTCACGAGGCATGCCACGATGGGTTGCACGTAATTATACATCGACACCACCGTTGGTCGTAGGTTCTTCTGACCTTGCATCATGAGAATATATGCGATGAAGGTGCCACCCACCACGACGAATGCCGTTTCTCCCCACACGCGAGGCGTGATGTCTGCCCAAGGCAGTGCAGCCATTTTGTTGAAAGAAAGAGGCATGATGACAATGGCTGCGTAGGTAATCATCCACTTCATGCAAGTGACGACGGTGTAGCGCTGAATAAGATGCTTGAAGATGGTGAGATAGGTGGCAAAGCAGAGTTGTGCAATGAGACAGAGGAGGTCGCCCGTGAGTTTTCCTTCGTTCTGTGCTCCATGAGCTTGCGTACTGCCTGTGATGAGGATGAATGCTCCGATAGCACCTAGAAAGATGCCGATGACCTTCTTGCTGGTGACGGGTTCATGTAGAAACAGCGCTGCCAAAACCATCGTGACGATCGGCATAGTGGTAGTCATTATACTCGCATTTACGGGTGAGGTGATGGAGAGTCCGATGGTGTAGCAGCATTGATTGAACACGATGCTGAGCATGCCGGCAAAGAAAAACAGCAGCAGGTCTTTCGACTTCACTTTCTCCTGCGGAACGAAGGCTGAGGCAATCCAAAAGCAGAGGGCACCACCCACCACACGAAAACAAACCATCTCCAGTCCTGGCACACCATGCGTCATGGCATGCTTACCAAGTGGTGCCATCAGTCCCCAGATTGCACATGCCAAGAGCATGCAGATGTGGGCTATGAGATTGGAGCGATTCTTCATTTTGTTTTCACCAAAACTTGTTATATTGTTCGGAGTATTCGTATCCTGCTGTCGCCAGCTTTGCGCAGAGTTGTTCTTTGGATACATTCATGTCGTCGCAGAGAGCATCGAGTGAGTCGTAGATGTCGCGCAACTTCATGTTCACAACGCTGAAAAGCATGATGGGGTCATTGGGTAATTCTTTCATTTTTGGATATAGTTTCTGATGATAAACCAAAGGTGCATCAGGCAAGTGCTCAGCCATCCGTAGTGTTTTGCCATGATGCGGAAGCGCTCGCGCAGCGATTCCTTGTGGTTCTGGGTTGTGAGTCCTTCAGCGAGATAGTCGGTAAGGATGCTATGTGTGTTGAGGAAAGGCATGCCCATTTCTTTCGCTTTCTTCATGATGCGTACGCACCAGTCGAAGTCGGCGGAGAAGCGGTATGACAAGTCATATTCGGGAGTGATTTCGCGCAAGGCGTAGAACGATTGATGACACACGAGCATGCCTTGGCGGAAAGAAGTCCATTTCAGTGTTTCGGGTGCTTGCAAACGGCGATGACGAAGAAACATGCCAGCATCATCTACGATGTCAGTCTCTCCATATACCACGGCAGGGAGTTTGCCATCGGGGTTGTACTTGATGCGTTCAGCCACCTTCTGCAATGTGTAGTTGGCATGAAACTTGTCACCAGCATTGAGGAAGATGAGGTAGCGACCTTTCGCCATGCGGATTCCTTTGTTGAGTGCATCGTAAAGACCTTTGTCGCGCTCGCTGACAATCGTCACTGTCAAGTCGGAATTTTGTTGCTGATAGGCTTTGGCAATGGCAATCGTGCTGTCCGTAGAACCTCCATCCATGATGATGTGTTCCACGTTGCGAAAACTCTGCTGTGCCACACTCTGAAGTGTTCGCTCCAGTGTGTGAGCTGCATTAAATGTTGCTGTGATGATAGTAAAAGTGAATCCTTCTCCTTGCTTCTCCCTGTGAGAGAAGGAAGTAGTGACTTTGCTATTGCTATGATTTTGATTGATTTCCATTTAAAACTGTTCCCCTCACTTCCAAGGAGGGGTGAGTGGACTATTTTTTATAGACCTCCATGTATCTTCTTGCCACTTCCTTTTCAGAATAAGTTTTGAGGGCCTTTTCGCGGGCATTCTTGGATAGTTCCTCGTGGCGTTCAGGGTCGAGTGTCCAGGCTATGCCATTGGCAAAATCCTCTGCATTTCGATAGTCAGCAACATATCCATTTTGCTGATGGTCAATCATTTCGGGAATACCTCCCACTTGAAATCCCACACATGGCACACCGCATGCCAATGCCTCAACGATGGTGTTAGGCAGGTTGTCTTGCAACGACGGTGTGACATAAGCATCCACCGCGTTGTAGAGGTCCACCATCCCTTCCTCGCTACTTACGTATTTCACTGGATACACGTTGAAAGGCAGTGCGTCTTTCACCTTCTCGGAGTCGCCACCCACCACTACGATAGCTAAATTCTTTGCCAGTTGAGCTTGGTTCTGCTTCAGGTAGGTGCATGCTTTCACGAGCAAATCAAAACCCTTGCGCTCGTCAGTGATGCGCTGTGCACCAAAGAGAATGAGTTGTTGGTCCTGAGGCAATCTTAGGGCGAGTCGGGCTTCCTCCTTGTCTTTCGGACAGAAACGTTCTGTATTGATAGCGTTCGGAATATGCACCACTTTCTGTCCTTTTGTCAAGGCAGAACGTGAAGCCATGTCCGCCATCCATTGACTACAACCCACAAAGGTAATGTTCGCACGTGCGTACATATTTTGTTTCTTTTTCCACACGCGTTTTGCCATGTCTATTCCCCAGTGTTTGCCATCCATCAGTGGACAGTCGGCACACTCATGCTGGTACTTCGTGCAGTCGCCCGAGTAGTGGCAGACGCCCGTGAAATACCACATGTCGTGCATCGTCACCACCACGGTTTTCTTGCTTTCGAGAATGGCACGCAAATCTTTCAAGGAGAGGTATGCTTGGTTGACCCAATGCAAATGAATCACGTCGGCTTGCTGAAACTCCGGCAAGCTCGTCACGTCGGTACCCGCGTTGGCAATGTCCACCGTCCACAGGTTGGCTTTCTTACATCCATTGTTGAGGAAAATAATCAATCGCTCCCAAATGAATTTCAGCGGGAGCAGCAAGCTACTCTTGATGGCAGTCACACTGACCTGATCCGTTTGGCGGTCACGCACCAGCATTTGTGCATTCGTGCCATTTTTCTTCAGGGCTTCCATCAGTCGGTTGGCTGCAATGGCAGCGCCTCCTACACGCTCGGATGTGTTGATGATGAGTACTCGCATGGTATTCCGTGTTCGTGATTTCTGAAAATCGCTGCAAAGTTACGAATTTTCAAGTAATTCCTTAACGATATGAAAAAACTTTTGTTCGTTTTAATAAGAGATTGAAACTTTTACCCGTTTTTTCTTCGCAAAAAAGAAACTGAGTTGTCCGAAAAAGACAATCCTTTTACTCAAAACGTAAAAGAAATCACGATTTTTACGTTTTGACTTTTTTTAAATTCTTAAAAACATGAATACGGTGTTAATTTTACCTACTTTTGCAAATGCAAACCGTTCGGTGGCGTTCTTTGTCTTTTAAATTAGAAGGCACGTTCCTTTTGCACATTTTTTATTAATATAAATAAACGACGATGGTGTATAATTTTGCAGCCCGCTTAGAAGAATGCATGAGCCAAGAGGAGGCATTTCTGAATCGTAAGCTCACACTCTCCGAACTTGCCTTGCGAGTTGGAACGAATCGCACGTATTTGTCGAACTACATCAATCAAACACTCCACCTGACGTTTTTCGACTACATCAACAACTGGCGATTGAATTATGCTAAAGATCTTCTCGTCACAACTAACCTAAAACTCGTTGTTATTGCGGAGCGCTCAGGCTTTAATTCATTATCCACATTCAGAAGGTGTTTTTTACATCAATTCAATCTTTCGCCTTCTGCCTATCGGAAAAAGCACCAGGGAGAGAATCAAAACAAATCGGAGGAGGCGCCAATGAGCTGATTCCTCATTATCTAAACAAAAACTAACAAGCATTGAATTTTCACCAAAACGGGTTTGATGAAGTTTCAATGCTTTCTTTTTGTCCTTTTTCTTCGCCCAAACCCTTGCTTTTCCCTCTTTTTTCAGAAAAATACAGATGGCAAAGCATTTTTTTCCCTCTTTTCATTTGCATTTGATGAAAAATGCTTAACTTTGCACTCGCTTTCCAAAAGGAACGGCAAATACACATAAAAACGCTTCAGTAGCTCAGTCGGTTAGAGCACCTGACTGTTAATCAGGGGGTCGTTGGTTCAAGCCCATCCTGAAGCGCAAAAAATGAGAGAGTTACGCGAGTAACTCTCTTTTCTTTTGTGTAATCTGAACAAATTTTGGATAATAATATTGGCTATATCAAGGGGAGTATCATAGGATATCACGGGTGATCAGGCTAGTTGGTGTCGTCATGGTTATTTCTGCAATATAATATCTTCTATATATGGGTCATTAAAGACACCGTTAATAACTGCCTTTGCCATAAGAGCTGCGTATATTCTCCAAAATTCAGGGCCGTGCATTCTCTCTCTTCTGCGGTTATTGCTTTTTCTTTTCTCTGTTTCATGAATATGATGAGCGAACTCGTGAATTGCAATTTCTTCAAGAGGGCAAATAGGCTGATATTTTGTGTAGATACGAATTCTTTGCTTGTTGATGACGTAACAGCCCATTCTGGTTTTGGGCTTCTTGTCTATTAACATCAGCTCAAATGGCTGTTTGGGCTGATATATTCTAAGCAATAGCTTAATATAGTATTCTGGTGTTTCAACTTTCATCACTCTCAAAAAAATTCATTTCTTCATCAGTCAAGTCTCTACTATCAATAATAGATCCGTCTATACCAATCCATGATGCCAATTTTCCTTTTAGGCAGATAAAAGAATCTTCATTGACCTGAATCGCTCTTCCGACATCATTGATAGAAATTTTTCCCGTATGTTCACCTTCTTCGTTATAGATTTCATAACCATCTTCTGTAATCCCTACGAAGAATGTAAGACCTACAATCCATTTCTTGAAGTAGTTCTTCTTTACCATTGTCGGATCAAGATAAACTAAAGCATTCTTCTTGTCTTTCTCATTATATACAATTTTTGCAAGAGGCATATAAAGAACTTTCTTACTCCCCTCATTGTTAGAGTTTAGACTATGAATTCCAACTCTAGACATCGTGATTTTGACGCTTTTGATACTCATAATTTTCACTTTTAATTGGTTTATGGCACAAAGATAAAGCGAAGCTATGCCAGACAGAGGCACAACTTCGCTGTTTTTTCTGTTATCTAAGAGTTTTAGCCTAAAATATCATTGATAAGGTACGCAGCATTCTTCACTCTGCTTGTCCATGTACCCGTTCTTGATACACCAACAACATTCTTGTAGTTCTTTCCGACGAAAACACCATTGTAATTGCTTTGAGAAAAATTCTCTCCCCCCCAACAAAAGTCTGATATTGTCGATTTACCTATACAAAGAATGGCCTTTGGTTTAACATATTTGTCAACAAACTGGTGTAGTTTGTAAAGCAAATGCTTTCTTAATGCCCATTCATCTTCAAAGATGCTGTCATAAGGAACGGCATTTTTCGCTATGGTTTTTGTAAATAGATTGCGAAGCGTTTTGCCATTCTTTGTGCCAATAGGATACAAGTTCATCTTCATGATAACGTTTTCTGCATGGTTTGTCCAAGAACGCCTCTTGTTAGCGGATTCTATATTCCCCCAATTCCTAAGTTCTGCTAATTTAAACAGGAATTCAAGAATGTTCTTCGGATATGGATGCTCTTCTGGTTTGCTCATCTCATACCATGCTCCGTTCTTATTGGCATTACCCCATTCAAATATTCCTAATGGTCTTTCTCCAGTATATACCAAGTGAGCACCGTTTTTATTCCAGTCATGGTATTTACCATGCACAGGGTTATACCCCAATATCAGCACGTCCGGTTTGTAGCTTAGATAACCGTCTATTGTTGATGCCCCCTGATATTCAGGATATTCCGACTGATTTTCTGTATATAGGTCAAATAATGGACGATAGTACTTCTCTAATTGATAGAATTCCAATCTCAACCTTCTTTCTTCATCTGTCATTTCCATTGCTTTAATAATTTTAAGATTTAATATTGGTTATTATATATGTTCCACGTTTTTTTTACTTTTCCGGCAATCTCCTTACGAAGCCATATTGGCTCCAGAACTTCCACTTCCTCACCCATGGAAAGGATCTCCTGCTGGAAATCAAGTACAGGGCATAGTTGAAGTGTGAAGATGCTGTATTCGTCAGTCCTCTCCACTTCCTTCTGAGTTTTATGAAGTGGCAATGATCGCAGGTAATTGGCTTGTTTTTTTGACAGTTTTAACTTGACGGTATACAGGTCGGTGCCTGTGTCTGAAATGATACCGTAGTAGTTGGCAAAGTACTCTTCCGAATCGAAGCCATTGGACATCTCAAATGTTTCACCGTCAAGTTTCCATATACCAATGATACGATCAAGGGCATAGGTCATCATTTTATTATAATATGGACAAAAGGCCAACATGTACCACCGTTGTTTGAACATCTTTACACAATAAGGATGCACAACAAATGTGTGGCTCTCTTCTCGCTTGTAACCCTGGTAGGTGATGCGAATCTGGTTATTTGTTTTCATCGCATCGAGAATGATTGCTAGATATTCTTGTCCAGAAGGAACATCTTCAAGCAGAATACGGTCTCTGAGAGACTGGCTGCCCAGAAGGAGATTGCTGACGGAAATGGTACTCAGTAGCCAGTTGCGCAATCCTCCGCGCTTTATCTCTTCACTATTCTCGATATAATAGTGATAGCCTCCCTTTCGCTTACACTCAATGACGAGACCAAACATATCCTCAACGGCAATTCTCCATTTGTGGAATGTACGAAGGGGTATAGGCTTATCATCCATATCTTGATCAAGCCATTTTTCATTGATTTCTTCATATGTAATCCGTCCTGCCCGATAGATGGTGTCTGCCAACCAAACGTATTTGTTAATTAGATTTTTTGCCATAGATCAATTCGTTTATTTTGCAAATATAGCAAAAAGATATGAAGAATTGAGGCACAATTCATACTTTTGCGTGCCTCTTTATTGTTTTTACAGGGTATCATAAACTATCGCAAATTGTGTAATCTGAACAAATTTGGGTGATTAACACCGGCTATTTCATAAAAGGAAAAATGCGAACAATATCATCTTGATAGGGACTAAGTGTTCTCAATCATTCGAAATACTTTTTATTCTCTTTGGCGTATTTTGCACAAAGTTCACTAATTGGGTCTTTAGATTTATAAAAAGCATCATCATATTCACTCAACTCCTCAATAATGCCCTCTTGCTCCGAGTGTTCTGCATAGACAGCCAATGCTTTCTTGCATATCTCCGCTATATCATAGGCTTTTATGGCTTCGGCGGAAGAAACCAAGATGTCGTTGTATTTGCCTTCGAGATTAAGGAAATATTGGTCAAATCCACCATTATTTACCTCTTGCTCTAATAATGCCATTGACATAAAAACCTTTTCCTTATCATTGAGGCTGGATGGGTCAGAACCATAATCACTCTTTTTGTTTAACTTCTCGAAGATGTATTCGAAGAGAGAAAGGTCATCTTTCTCCCAGATACTCTTTTTGCTTAAGACGGAACAAGAACACAAAACGAGAATAATGAGCGCAACTATAATTTTGATAATAGTTACTTTTGTCATTGTTGGTAACAGTTTAATTTCAGTTATGCAAAGTTATGGAATAGTTATCGCACATACAAGCATTAGGCATGCTTTTCATTTGCCGTAGCCATTTTTCCCCATTTTTATTTTCGTAATTCTTTTATTATGGCTACTTTTGTTCCAATAATCTCAACACCTGTATTTATCAGTGTTTTGGGCATATCATAGCTTGCAAAAATAGCTATATGTCCATTTTTTTCAAAAAAAGTTCGTTTTTCTTGAAAGGAATTTGCGATTTGGGGTACTAAGTGGTTGAACATACTCCAGAAAAGATGAATGAGATAGAATTAGAATTCACGAAATTAGTCAGAGAGTACCGTAAGACAATCTATACGGTGTGCTACTTTTTCTCCGACAATCCCACCTATGTGGATGACCTCTTCCAGGAAGTGTTGGTCAACCTCTGGAAGGGCTTTCCCAAGTTCCGCGGCAACAGTAGTCTCAAAACCTGGGTGTGGCGCGTCAGCCTGAACACCTGCTGCAGAGTGGAGCGAGGCAAGAAACGGAATGTACCAACCATTCCGCTGGTTATTGACAAGGATGTGATGAGTGTTTCTGACGAAGGTGGCAGGCAAATCAAGATGTTGTACGACAGAATCAACCGCCTTGAGTTGTTCGACCGAGCCATCATTCTTCTTTGGTTGGAGAGCATGAGGTATGATGAGATTGCTTCCATCGTGGGCATTTCCACCTCTGCTGTCACGAGTAGGCTGTTCCGGATTAAGGAACAACTCAAATCAATGTCAAACCATTAAAAAACCGAAAAGCTATGTCAGAGAATATGAACGAACTCCATGAGTTGGAGGAATTGAAGACCACATATAACCTGATGGATGAGAGACTGGAGAGTCAGGAGATTGTGTCGAACGAACAGATTCGTGATGCCATGTACCGCAAGTTCACCGATTTGCGTCAAAATGCCAAGGAGAACTTAATTTGGGGTAATCTCATCTTTGTGCCCGTATTGGCATGGTGGGCTTGGGCAAATGGTCGCCTCACGCTATTGGGCATCATATTGCTGGGTGTGTATTGGGTGGCTTCACTGATTTTCAGGTTCGTCATCCTTAGGCGAACAAAGAAGGAGGATTACGGCTCCTACGACCTGAAGACCCTCGTAGAAAGAGAGTCTAAATACTCGAAGAACATCAAGTGGGGAAGTATCGCAACACTCATTTTCCTGACAGCCTTCTTCCTGCAGCTGTTCATAGGGAGAGAAAGAAGATCGCTGTTCATTTTCATCGTCTTGGCATTGACCCTTAATATACCTGTTCTTGTCCGCTGGTTGGTGATAAAATACAAGTATAATGGGGAGGCTATCGACCCTGCGACAGGCAAACCACGGAAGCTTGGCGGAAAATGGTCCACCATCATAGGCTATTCCTTCTTTGGTCTTGCAGGCGTTCTCTTCCTGGTTGCAACTGTCATGAGTGTGCTCAATAGTGCGGATGTTGGTTGGCTCGGTCTGCTGAAAGCTCTCAATGGTTTGGCATTTATCATGGCAACAGCCATATTTATATTAGGCTTATTACATCAAAAGGGGAAAATCAACGTTTCGTATAGGCTGCTGGTCATTCTGACTGTTATTGCCATCGCATTCGCTATATTGGTTGCAATCATCGCAACGCTGATGGATATCACTGAGCTGATTAAGAGTAGTACCTTACTGACGACAGCCGCTGTTTCTGCCATAGGCCTTTCGCTCTACAAGAAGCGGAAATAGAAGTGCAAGCATTTGGAGCAGCACTTTTGGGGATTTTCTGAAGTGCTTTAGGAGATTGTCAGAAGTGCATTTGGGGATTGACTGAAGCTTTCCTTTGGATTCAACTAGTTGCCGAGGGCTCGCTATCGAAATGGCGAGCCCTCGGCGTTGCGATGGCGAGGGCTCGCCGTGATAACGTTGAGGGCTCGGCAGTTCAGTAAAACCAAAGGATTAGTTCAGCGTAATCAAAGGATTGGTTCTGCATAATCAAAGAAAAGCTTTGGCATAATCAAAGGACTGATTGACTATCGTCGAACTGAAGGTTCATTTTTACGCTATTCTTCGTCAAGAATCTTTGAAGAATCGTCGATAATACAGAAAAAATCTGTAACTTTGTCAGTGTTAATCATGGTTTAATTTCATCAATGCAACGATTCATCTTTATTTGGCTCATTTTGTTTGCCGTTTCGCTTTATGCTGAAGAAAACGACAGTGTGGGGCGGACCCCTCCAGCTCCCCTGGGAGGGGAGAGTGGGGAGAGAACGTTGAGCGTGAATCGTGAAGCGTGGAGCGTGGGGCGTGAGGTGTTGAGCGTGAATCGTGAAGCGGTGAGTGCTGAACATAGGGGATGGCAGTTGGATGTGAATCCCTGCTGGATTCTGAAGGCGGATGAATATGTGAGCAAGTGGCTGAAGAAACAGGATGCATGGGCGGTGGATGCTCAACTTCGCTATCGTTCGCTGCCTTCAGATAACGATGCTTTTGCCCATGATTTTGGTTATCCTACTTTGGCTTTAGGACTATCCTATCATCATTATGATGGGGTGGTGATGCACAAGGATGCTAATCCTTTGTGGGGCATGGCGCAAGAAGTGGACTATGATTCGCATTTGGGCAATACGGTCACGCTGTATGGCGCTTTTGAGCGTCCGCTGTTCAGCAGTAAGCATTGGGAACTGGATTATGCCTTGAGTGTGGGTCTCGGCTACACGGGACATAAGTATAATCGTGTGGATGCTGTCGATAATGAGTTGATAGGTTCTCACTTGCTCGTTTATTTTGGGGCAGGTGTTCATGCCACTTATCATTTTGCACGAAACTGGGGCGTCAAGGCAGGTGTGGAATTCAAGCATCATAGCAATGGCGCACTCAACCGACCCAATAAAGGTGCCAATGCATTGGGACCCATGATAGGAGTGGTGTGGACCCCTCCGACTCCCCTGGGAGGGGAGAGAACGTGGAGTGTGAAGCGTGAAGCGTGGAGTGTGGAGCGTGGAGATTTCTGGAATACTTCTTTCCAAAAGAGCTGGTATATGAATTTTTCCTTGGGATTTGGAGGAAAAGTTCCTTTGGAGGATTGGCAGGTGACTCAGTTTCAAACGCCGCCATCCGACCCTGACTATCGAACGGGGGATTTCAAACTCTATGCGGCTTATTCATTGCAGGCTGACTTGATGCGAAGGTATGCGCGTCGCTGGGCATCGGGCATCGGCTTCGACCTCTTCTATGGTTCCTATGCGGACCATGTGGCTTCGCTCGATGTAGCACAGGGCTATACCGACCGGCATAGCCCATGGAGCGTAGGCATAGCTGCCAAGCACGAGGTGTTCTACCATCGTGTTTCGTTAGCCATGTCGTTGGGAGTCTATCTGCATCGGCAGATGGGACATCAAGCAAAAGAATTGGAAACGCCCTATTACGAGCGAATTGGTTTGAAGTATCAGATTCCTCGGCTGGGAGGACTTGCAGTCGGTCTCGGTATCAAAGCGCATCTCTTGAAGGCCGACTACACAGAGTTGGTGCTGAGCTATCCTATTAAGTTTCTGAGTTTTTGAAGAGTAGAGTATCTTCGTTAAACGTTAAACTTTAAACGTTAAACGTTTTTCATAACGCTTGCATATCGTTGAGCTTCTTGTAGTAACCACCGAGGGCGATGAGTTCGTCGTGTGTGCCACGCTCCACGATTTGACCTTCGTGAAGGACACAGATTTCGTCAGCATTCTTAATGGTGGAAAGACGGTGCGCGATGGCGATGGTGGTGCGCGATTTCATCAGTCTTTCCAAAGCGTCCTGTACGAGGCGCTCCGATTCAGTGTCGAGTGCCGAAGTAGCTTCGTCAAGAATCAGAATTGGAGGGTTCTTCAAGATGGCACGTGCAATGGAAATGCGCTGACGTTGACCACCCGAAAGACGACCACCACGGTCGCCGATATTGGTTTGATAACCCTTCTCCATTTCCATGATGAAATCGTGCGCATTGGCAATCTTTGCCGCTGCTTCCACTTCTTCTTGGGTGGCATTGTCCTTGCCAAAAGCAATGTTGTTGAAAATCGTATCGTTGAAGAGAATAGCCTCTTGGTTCACATTGCCAATCAGTGAACGAAGAGAATTGATACTGAGGTTTTTGATGTTTTCTCCATCAATGAGAATCTCTCCTTGCTGGATGTCATGGTAACGAGGAATGAGATCGACAAGAGTGGATTTTCCCGAACCCGACTGACCAACGAGTGCGATGGTGCGTCCTTTTTCCACCGTGAGATTGATGTCGTGGAGTATTTCTCGTGAACTGTTGTAGGAGAAATACACGTGGCGCAGTTCGATTCCTTGGTGAAGACCTTCCACATGTTTAGGATGCTCGATTTCGAGAATGGTGTTTTCAGCACCAAGAATCTTGTTGATACGCTCCATGGATGCCATACCCTTTTGGATGCTATAGCCAGCCTTCGAGATTTCCTTCAGCGGCTGAAGGGTGGAGTAGAGGATGGTGAGATAGAAGATGAAGGTGCTGGCATCGATGGGTGAATTGCCCGAAAAGATGAGATAGCCACCAAACCAAAGGACAATCACAATCATCACGGTGCCAAGAAACTCGCTCACTGGGTGAGCAGCACTGTGGCGGATGTTCACCTTCATTGAAGCGTTGCGGAACTCGTTGTTCACTTTCACGAAACGGTCTTCCATCTTCTTCTCGGCAATGAACGCCTTGATGATGCGGAGACCGCCGAGAGTTTCCTCAATCTGACTCAGTCCGTCGCTCCATTTCGATTGCGCATAGAGGGAATTCTTTTTGAGCGATTTGCCGATGCGTCCGATGCCGAAAGCCATTAATGGTACGACAAGTAGGGTGAAAAGGGTGAGTTGCCAACTCACGCCAATCATGACGGAGAGATAAACAATGATGAGGATTGGGTTCTTGATGATGGCATCGAGCGAAGAGCCGATGGAGGAATCCACTTCGTTCACATCGGTGCTGACGCGAGCCAGAATGTCACCTTTGCGCTCTTCAGAAAAGAAAGATAAAGGAAGGTCGAGGATTTTACGATAGATGTTGTTGCGTATATCTCGCACAACGCCCGTCTTGATAGGTATGAGTGTGGCAGAACCGCCGAAATAGCAAGAGGTTTTCAGTAAAGTCATCAGAGCCAATCCTCCACCGAGAATGAGCATCGTGGTGGACGGTCCATAAGAGGCAATGAGTTGTTGGGAACCGTAATAAAGATTATTGATGGTGACGTCTTTCAAATCTCCAAATTCAGCAGTGCTAAAAGGAATGTAGTCATAATGTGCATGCTCAATTTGGAAAAGGATATTCAGAATAGGAATCAGCACTACGAAAGAACACACGTTCAGCAACGCAGATAAGAGATTGAGTCCTAATGTTGCTGCAATAAAACCTTTATAGGGGGCAAAGTACTTGCCCATCACGTTGAAAAACTCTTTCATCTTTCTATGCAGTATTAATAGTGAGGAGTGAGGAATTAGGAGTGAGGAATGCCTTTCTGATGAAATAACTACTAACTCCTCACTACTCACTCCTCATTTAGCCTCCCCTCGGGGAGGTTTGGAGGGGGCTTATTTCCTTCCGAAGTCTGCGGGTATTTCACCCCATTTGTCTGTATCCCACTTGATGATGGGATTGGAGTAAGTGTTGTTTTGGAGCCAAGCTTCAGCGCGAGCAATCAGTTGGTACAGCGGTTCGTTTTGGGGAGTGTGAGGAAGAGTGGTTTTGCATTTCTTCTTCTGCACCCAGATTTGTGCTGTTCGACTGTCGCTATAGATAGGAATGGCAGAATTCTTCTTCTTCAGCAGTGCGAGCGCATGAACGATGGCAAGAAACTCGCCGATGTTGTTCGTGCCTTGCACTGGACCGAAGTGGAAGATTTGTTGTCCGGTGGTGAGATAAATGCCACGATATTCCATTGGCCCAGGATTCCCGCTGCAAGCTGCATCCACAGCAACAGCATTTGCCACCACCTCCAGTGGAAGCGGAAGAACAGTGTCGTGGCGGTTGTCCGGTGGATTTTGTAGGCTCACTTTGTTGTTTATTGGTGGGTTATTGGATGACGCTTTTCCCATCCGTTGTTCTTGTATATCGAATCGTTAATTGATATGATGCACCTTTTCCTTTCCACCTTTCTTTGGAATAGACATCGGGGCTGATCGTATCACCTTTCAGTATTGCGTAACCTATTCGCTCCCACAAAGGGACAATCCCATAATTCCTTGGGTCTTCATGTTCTGTGGGAAAGTTTCTACCCACTAATCCTGCCTCATACTCCAAGTCTATTGATTGATGAGGCGGAATGATGGTGTCTGTCAGGTAGTCCTTCAGGTGGATAGTCATGAACTCGTCCTCATAGCCTTGGGTATTGAGGATGGTGGTGTACGACTGCATCTGTTCCACGTATGCAATGGTCAAACTGTCGTTCGTGTCATTGACTATTTCAAAATCAAATGAGCCCCAGTAATCACATGCACACAGATGGAGGGATAAAAGCAATAGGACGATATGTCTGAATGCTTTTTTCATGCGGTTTACATTCTTTCAGGCATCTCGATGCCGAGCAGTCCCATGCCGAGGCGAACCACTTTGGCAACTGCTTTCGAGAGGGCGAGACGGAAAATCTTCTTGTTCTCGTCTTCCTCACCGAGGATGCTGAAGTCATGATAGAACTGGTTGTATTCCTTTGTGAGTTCGTAGCAGTAGTTGGCAATGCCCGATGGACTGTAGTCCTGACCTGCCTGACGCACAGCTGCCTTGAATCCGTTGAGTTTCTGGATGAGGTCCGTTTCCTTCTCCGAAATCTCCACGTTGGAATCAATCGCTGCTGGCACCACGATGCCTGCTTCCTCAGCCTTGCGAAGGATGGAAGCGATACGGGCATAGGTGTATTGGATGAATGGACCAGTGTCGCCGTTGAAGTTGATGGATTCTTCTGGGTTGAAGAGCATGTTCTTGCGAGCATCCACCTTGAGGATGAAGTATTTGAGTGCGCCGAGTCCCACCTTGCGGGCAATCTCGCGAGCCTCGTCTTCAGGAATCTGCACCTTCTTCGTCATCTCCTTCGACACTTGATAAGCGTCCTCAATCATGTCAGCCATCAGTTCGTCGGCATCCACTACGGTACCTTCGCGGCTCTTCATCTTTCCGTTTGGCAGTTCCACCATACCGTAAGAGAAGTGAACGAGGTCCTTGCCCCATTCGAAACCGAGTTTGTCGAGCAAGAGAGAAAGCACTTGGAAATGGTAGTTCTGCTCGTTGCCCACCACGTAAATCATCTTGTCGATTGGATAGTCCTCGTAGCGAAGCTTGGCAGTACCGATGTCCTGAGTCATATACACCGAAGTGCCATCGCTACGGAGCAATAGTTTCTCGTCGAGTCCGTCGCTGGAGAGGTCTGCCCAAACAGAACCATCCTCACGACGATAGAAAAGACCTTTCTCCAATCCTTCGAGCACCTTCTTCTTGCCTTCGAGGTAGGTGTCTGATTCGTAATATATCTTGTCGAAGGAAACGCCCATCATCTTGTAGGTCTCATCAAAACCTGCATACACCCATTCGTTCATGGTTTTCCACAACTGACGCACTTCGGGGTCGTTGTGCTCCCATTTCACGAGCATCTCGTGCGCTTCCTTGATGAGCGGTGCTTCCTGTTTAGCCTTCTCCTTTGCCTCCTCTTCTCCCATGCCGTCTGCAATATATTGCTTGGCAAGTTCATCACATTCAGCTTTGTAGTGCTTGTCAAACAGCACATAGAAGTCACCAATGAGGTGGTCGCCTTTCTTACCGGCAGTCTCTGGTGTAACACCGTTGCCCCACTTTAGCCAAGCCAGCATCGACTTGCAGATGTGGATACCACGGTCGTTCACAATATTGGTTTTCACCACTTTGTTGCCGTTTGCCTCAATGATGCGAGCCAACGCTGAACCAAGGAGGTTGTTGCGCATGTGTCCCAGGTGGAGCGGTTTGTTGGTGTTTGGCGATGAATATTCAATCATCACGAGTGGTGAATCGTTGGTTGCTTCCTTGAAGCCGAATTTCTCGTCAGCGCTAATTTCGTTGAGCAACTGAATCCATGATGCAGGCGAAACGACAATATTGAGGAATCCCTTCACCACATTGTAGCTTGACACCACATCCTGTGCGTTATCCTGTAGGTACTTGCCCAGTTCGGCTGCCACGTCCTCTGGCTTCTTGCGCGCTATCTTCACGAACAGAAATACCACCACGGTGAGGTGTCCCTCAAATTCCTTTTTGGTTTTCTGCAACTGAACTTGTTCGGCTGTAACATCTGCATCGTAGAGTGCCTTCACGCCCGCTACGACTGCCTGAATGATTTTCTCTTCTATAGTCATGTATCTAAAAAATTTGTGTGCAAAGATACTGCAAATATTTCACTTGGCAAAATATCGTTTCTCTTTACACCACTTTTTGCGTTGGTTGTTCCGCAGGCGAGTCGTCTTGCTGCGAGTTTGTTTTCTCCAATTCCAAGAACTGCATGATTCTTTCTCGCAGTTTCTGAAAGGCTTCGCAATCGTGAAAATTCGTGTTGCGACGAAGCATCTGATCTACGGCACATTGGCTGTGCTGATAGCTCGACAGTTCGTTGTCCATCTGAATTTTGTGGTCCCCTGCCAAGCGTTTGATTTCTTTCTCCCTTTCTCGACGAAGGAGTGTGCAGGCTGGTTCGAGCGCTGCCATGCACACGTTTTCGAACAAGTGATGCCCTTGTATATATAAATAGGTGTTGTCGGGACGGATGCCCATTTTCAGGAGCTCTTCTTTCAGTGGACGCAACTTCCCCTTCGCTTCGGGATAATTGCGTTGCATCCACGCCACTTTTCTGTTCACCTTCTTTCTCACTACCTCCAAAGCTGTGGAAGGCTTGAAAAGATTCAGGTTTTCGATAGCGATGAAATTGCAGAAAGAATTGAGGGGAAGGTCGCGATAGCGTTGGCGACGATAGAGCCAGATGCTCCAGATGAACAACTCATAGATGATTTCGCTGTATTCTTTCAGATATTCCTCGAAATCGAAAATCTTGCGGTCGTTGAGCGTTGACATCACGCACACCTCGTGGAGCGAAGGAGCATAGCACTGGTAGTTCTCAATGGCATAAACCACCGTGTGAATCACGTAAGGATTGTCGAGCATGGCTTTCGAGAAGGGGGTGTGCCCTTGCATCAGGTAGTCCAAATCGGCATCCACGCAGGCAATCATGCTTTGTCCGAGGCTTGGTCCTAATTGATTCGTCATAGCCTGTTTCTTGCCACGCGAGAGGTCGGTTCTCGATGGTAGCATCACCTCGAATTGTCGTTCGTCATTCTCAAACTCTTGGAACACATTGCGCCAGAAGAATACGTCGTCATAGCTTTCCACGTAGGCTATGATGCGTTTCTTCTTCTTTCCGCCAGGACGGAGCCAGTTGCTCGCTTCGAAATAGCGGGAATTGAGATTTCCTGTGAGTTTTTTGCTCATGCTTCGCTTTTAACTATATAGCGTGAAGCGTGGAGTGTGAAGCGTGGAGCGATTTCATCCGGATGGCATTTTTCATTTTTCACTTCTCACTTTTCACTTTTCACTTCTCACTTTTCACTTTAATTGGTGATTTCATTCACTTCCGTCACCACGTCCATCCATCCGTCCATGATGAGGGCAGGGGAGTGGGTGGAGAGGATGATTTGTGCGTTCGGATTGAGTTTTCGAATCAGACCGATGAGTTGCTGTTGCCATTCTATGTGGAGACTGATTTCGGGCTCATCCATCAACAAGGCATAGTGCTCGTTGTTTTCAACCAGCACGGTGAGCAAGATGACCAAGAGTTGCTTTTCGCCTGAACTGAGTTGGTAAGGCGTGAGTATTTCCCCGTTCTGATGGAACTGGATTTCGTTGTTTTTGCGGTCGATTTTTTTCTCCGTGTCGCTGAAGAGTTGGTCAATCATGTCTTGGAAAACAGCTTTTGGCTTCGACACTTCCGTGGCAAGAATGGCATCCTCAGGGAAACCCGAAGTGAGAAGTTCGATGATGCGATTGCCGATATTCACTTGATAATCCAGATAGCGCTTCTGAAGTTTGTAGATTTGCCAGTCGAGTTCGGTCTTCACGCGAGAATCGGCTAATTTCTCCAACAGGTCGGAATGGAGCAAAGGGCGGTCGAAACTGCGGATGACATCGAATTTCATGGTCGTGGCATCTTCGGGGAATAACTTGATGGTGATGTTTTCACCCACTTCGCCTGCATGGAGTTCACCCGAATCAATGAGGTGAAGTCCCTTCACGGAGTGGTTGATAATGGTGCTCTTGCCCACACCATTGATGCCGCTGAGAATGTTCACGTCGGGGCGCAAAGTCCAAATGATGTGCCTGCCGCCTTTCCACAGCGCCTTGATTTCAATGCTACTGATATATTCCGCTTGTTTTTCCATAGCTTTGCGTTTTTTGCTTTTACCTTGCAAATATAGTGAAAAGAATGAAAGGGAGATGCAAAAAAGAGAAAAAAATAAAGGAGCAATTGCAGCGATGCCACAATTGCCCCTTTATTCTAAATTGAGAAAATCTAATTTGTGAAGGCTTTTCCATCCACGGTGACGGTGCCTCCTGTTTGCTTGTAAGTTCCTTTCACGCTGATACCCGTGGAGGAGTTGCTGGTGGTGATGGCGATGGTTCCCGCCGTGACCGTCATGTTGTTGTCGGAGCGGAGGCCCATGCATTTTGAAGCATCCGCAGTGTAAGTTCCACCTGTTGCGGAGAGGGTCACGTTCGTGCCATTCCAATAGGAGTAGCCGCCGTTGAGCACGGTGTCTGTGGCAGAAGTGGTTTTCTTTGCTTTCAATCCTCTTGCACCTTTTCCCGTAATCGTACCATTGATGCTGCCGCCATCGAAATAGCCTGCATAGCAATAGCGAATGCCTTCGGAAATGTTGCCAGTCACATTGAGGTTGATGGTTCCGCCATTCATATAGACGATGGAGTCAGCCTTCAGACCTGTTCCGTCGGATTGGCTCACGTTGAGGTTGATGGTTCCGCCGTTGATGATGGCTGTGCCGTAGTCGTCGCAGTCGATGCAGTCGGATTTGCAGTTGCTCACGGTGATGTTTCCACCATTCACGATGAGGCGGTTGTCTTCGTAATCTTCTGCAAGCTTGCTACCGTCGCCGCAGTGGATGCCGTCGCTCACTGCACTCAGAATATTCACGTCGCCTGTGGATGACTTGAACTGGCAGTATTCGCCCACCTTCAAGGCATGAGACGATTTGCCTGTCACGTTGAGCGTTCCCTTACCCTTCACTTCGAGGTGTCCCTTCACGTAAACGGCGCCTTTCGAAGTGTTCATGGCATTGTCCTCAAAACTGTTTGTGGTGCCTTTCATCATCTTCATCTCGATGCGCTTACCACAAAGAATGTTGAGAGCTGGAAGCGCGTTGCCGCTGGTGAGGCTCACGCCTTTCAGGTGCATGGTGAACTTATAGTTGCCGTTGATTGTGAGTGAGCCGTTCGATGAAGAGCCCGAGAGCGTGTAGAGGATTTCCTGGCTGGTCGTGGAGGAAATGATGGTGACATGTCCACCATTGATGTTGGCAGTCACAACCTTCTGCAAGGATGCAGGGATGTTGACAGTGGCGCTGCTACCGTTCCAAACGATGTCCACGCTTTCGAACTGAGGTTCAGCGAAGGTGATAGAGTCAATGTCGCTGATGTTGTAGGTGGTACCTTCGATGGTTACAGTCTTTTGGTCACTGGAAAACGTGAAGTTCGACGGGTCAGTGAGTGTGATGTCGTCCGCGTCGAAACCTTCGCAAAGATATATCTTCTGAGCGTGGAGAGAAACTACACCCAGCAAGAAAAAAGCAAATAAAAGTATATTTTTCATCTTCGTTACCATCACTTCTTGATAATCTTAAAACTCTTACCATCCACATTCACCACATACACACCCTTCGACAAGCGCGAGAGATTGATGCTTTGTGAGTCTGCAGATTCCGAAGCCACGAGTGCGCCGCTTGGCTGATAAACTTGAACTCTGCCTTTGAGTCCGTTGAGGGAGAGCGTCGTGCCGTCCCAAGCAAACGACTTGTCGTTGCTGATGCTGCCGATGCCAGCCGACGTGCTGCTGAAGTACATCTGAGAGATGGAAGAAATGGCGTAGGAGGTGCTGGTGCCGTCGGAAGTGGTGACAACCACATTGCCGTTCTCGAACGAGATTTTCTTCAAACTTGCTGTGGCATAGCTGTCCGTGGCATTTGCTATGACATTGAGATAGTAATCGTCAGCCAGGCATGTGAGGCTAAACAGTGCAGCAAAGGCTGCTAAAAAGAACTTTTTCATATTGGAGTTTTGTTTGATTGTTACTTAGAATTCGAACTTGTAACTCAAGCCAACGAGGTGTCCGTTTGGCTCGTCGTCATCGTCCTCGTGCGAGAAACGGTACCAGGTGGTGAGCCTGTTCTGCTTGTTGATGTTGAAGTCCAAGCCCGCGGTGTATTTCTGCTTGAAGGTGCTCTTGCCCAGTCCCACGCCGAAATCAACGGATGCAAACGGATTGAGCGGCAGACCCTTGATGTTGTACTCCACAGTGAACTTGTTGCGGAGAATCCAGCGGTCTTTGGATGCGATGTACTTCTTGTCGGCTTCCTTCAGGTATGGCTCATCGTCATCGTTGAGGCGATACTTATAGCGATTGATGGAGTCGGCAGAAGCGTAGTGGTTGTACTGAAAGGTCTCCTTCAACGAGAAGTTCCATCGCTTCGATGGCTTGTAGTTGAAGCTGAAAGCCAGATTGCCGCGATAGCGATTGCGCTTGAAGCGTTCCTCCACGTTGTAGCCCTTGTAATAGTCCTCTTTTGAACCAATGAGAGCACCCGATTCGTCGTAGGCGAAGTCGTCGTATTTCTTTGAAGTCTCCTTGAGATTCTGCTTCAGAATATAGTCGAAACCGATGCTCGACTTGATGTTGAACTTCTTGTCGCGCGTCTGAAAGAGGCGATAGCTCAGGTCGATGCTTGCCATGAAGCGCTCCATGTCCTTGCTGTCGTCCTGGCTGCGGAAGGAGATGCCCGCTTCCACACTGAGTCCCGGCTTGATTTTCTTCTCTACTTCCACGCTGAGTTCACCACCGAAGTCGTCGTCTTCGTTCTGTGCAACAGCATGAGCAGAGCAGAGCATCAAGGCTGTCGTAATCAAGAATATGTTCTTTTTCATGAATAGTCCTTGTTTAGTCATAAAGTTTTGGCATCTTGTCGAGCGATTCAGCCTGGTCGTTGTCCGTGTGGAAATAGATTTTGATGAGCGCCATGTCCTTGAGGAAGTCGATGGAACCGATTTCGAGGTTGGTGATGTCGAGACCCGTGCGCTTCTTCAAGTCCTCCATCAGCTCTGGGCGGCGCTCAGGGGTGATGAGGTCGATTTTGTCGTACTTCACGTATTTCGACGACAAACCCTTCGCCCAGTTCACGTGTTCCGTCGTCCAAATGATGATGACGAAGAGCAGGTCCGTGAGAATCAGTTCACCCACCGAAGTCAGTTCGGGACCGAGGAATTCAGGGTTCTTGCTCGATATGTCTGCTTCCCAAGCCACGGCGTTGAGCGTTGCCAAAGCGATGGTGAGGAAGAGGTAAGTCATTTCGCGGATAGGCACCGACTCCGTGCGATAACGCATGATGCTGAAGATGGCGAAGAGTCCCATCGCGATACCCGTCTTGATTTTCGAGTCGCCCATGAGGTGGATGAGCATGAAGATGCTGAAGCCCATGAGCAGATAGGTGAAGAAG